>C._urophasianus_2_cecum__coassemble_42_pt1 | contig 39620 bp, 31 predicted proteins | sample C__urophasianus_2_cecum__metabat2_low_PE_014 | metagenome-assembled genome bin C | reverse complement strand
AAAGACTAGATTTTATCTAGCTTAATTCCAGTTTCTGCTTGCAATTCGGGAACTTAATAAAAAATTATAACTAATTCCCTATATTTCCCTAATTATGCCTTGAAATATAGGGAATTTTATTATATAATTAGTTATACGGTATAACTTATTTAAGGAGGTTTCTACCATGTATAAAGATTTAAAAGTAAAAAGACCTACCGATACTAAGATTCAAACAGTTCATGGCTATAGATATGTCTATAAAGTATTAGCTTCAACATATAACAAAGATAAGAAATATTATGTTGAAAATAGAGTCTTAGTAGGCAAGATGATTGATGATACGTATATGATTCCTAATGATAATTATTTTAGTCAATATAATGAAACATTTTTAGAAAGCGAAAAAGAAAGACCTACATTTTCTGATACTGTAGGTCTTGGATCAGTCTTAGCTATTAATAAAATATTTGATGACTTAAAACTAACTGATATGTTAAAAGAAAACATTTATAGTGATGATTATGATGGTAATACTCTTACTAATATCATTAAAGATTTAGTAAGTTATATGTTGATTTCTGAAAGCTCAGTCTTCCAACACTATGAATCATATGCGAGAAGACACATCATAAATCATAATACTATCATAAATGATAATACTATTTCTAATATATTAAATTCCCAAATATCTTTTACTAAAATAGCTAAATTCTTAAAAGCCTGGTGTGAAGCTAATATTAATGAAGACATTTATATTAGTTATGATAGCACTAATATAAATAGTAGAGCTTTAGGTATTACCTTAGCGGAATATGGGCACGCTAAAGATGATAAAAATATCCCTCAAGTTAACATAAGTTGTGCCCTAAATCAAAATAATGGTAGACCTTTATTTTTTGAAGTTTATAAGGGCAGTATCGTTGATATGGCAGAGTTTAGTTTAATGGTTGAAAAAGCTAAGGAATACGGAATTAATAGAGTTAATTTTTTGGCTGATCGAGGCTATTTTTCGAAAGACAACCTTGATGAATTAAGGCATAAAAAACATAAGTTTTTAATGATGGCTAAAAGTAACAATGAAGTTATAAGACAACAAATTAATTTAGTTAAAACCACTATTAAATCTAGTGCGTATTATCTGTTTGAACATGAAGTAAACGGCATAGAAACAGAAGCTAAATTATTTAAGAGTGATATAAATTCTTCTTATATTTATGTTTACTTTAGTAAAGATAATTACCTTAAAGAAAAGAAAACCTTACTAGAATATTTAGCTAAACTAGAAAAAGAGTTAAAAGCTAAAATAGGTGAGGTAATAAAAGATGAAATACTTACTCGCTATCTTAAGTATTTTGATTTAGAAATAGTAAATAACAAGTTAGTAAGTTTTAAAAGAGACGCCAATTTAATTGATGATGAGATTGATAATTATGGTTACTTTAGTTTAATAAGTTCTCACAAATTAGGGGCAGATAAAGCTTTAGATAATTATATGAAAAGAGACAGCATCGAAAAGTTATTTAGAATGATCAAAAGTGATATGGATCTTGATACCTTAAGGGTACATAGTGATGTATCAGTAACTAGTAAAGTCTTTCTAGCGTTTATAGGGGCTATTGTTAGAAATGAGTTATTAAGTTTAACAAAAGAGCTAAGAGAAAGTGACAAGAAAAACTTTACTGTAAATAGTATTATAAGAACACTTGATGAACTTGAGATAAGTAAAAATAGTTTAGATAAGTATGTTTTAAAGTATGCCTTAACAAGTAAACAAAAAAAGATATTTAATGCCTTAAATATTAAAGAAAACTTAATAAATAAGACTATAAATACCTTTAATAACATAGTTTAGTTATACAAATTAAATAAGTTAAGGAAATTATGTGATAAAGTTATAAATATGCCGATTTCGGAAAATTTATTTAATAATGTAATAGAAAATGCCGATTTCGGAAAATATATTGATTTTTGTTCCTTATTATGCTATATTTAAGACAGGAGGTTTTAGGATGATAGAGAGAGAAAATTATCTTAAAAAACTCATGGCTTTTAAAGATGAACAAATTATAAAGGTAGTTACAGGGATTAGACGCTCTGGGAAGTCTACCTTACTTGACTTATATAAAGACTACCTAAAAGGTGTTGGGGTAGATGATGAACAAATCGTTTCTATTAATTTTGAAGATTTAGACAATGAAGAGTTACAAAATTACAAGATACTTTATGCCTATCTTAAACAAAGACTTTGTAAAGATAAAATGACCTATATCTTTTTAGATGAGATTCAAAAGGTAGAAAATTTTGAAAAAGTTGTTGATAGCCTTTATATTAAGAACAATGTTGATCTTTATATAACTGGCTCTAATTCATGGTTATTATCTGGTGAACTAGCTACCCTTTTATCTGGTAGATATGTTGAAATAAATATATTACCGTTTTCTTTTTTAGAGTTTTATCAAAGCCAGGGTGGGGGCGACAAAGAAGCTTTGTTTACCAAATATTTATCCGATGGTTCCTTCCCTTATATTTGCATGATGGACAAAACAAGAGAAAAGACTAGTATGTATCTAGAAGGAATATATAACACTGTCATAGTAAAAGATATTGAGGATAGGGAAATTCGTAAGGAAAAGGATCCTAATAAACGGAAGGTTAGAGATATAGCATTATTAAAGAATATCTCTAAATTTCTTGCTAATTCTGTTGGTAGCCCGATTTCTACTAAAAAAATAGCTGATTATATTTCATCAAGTGGAAGAAAGGTATCGCAAAATACGGTAGATGATTATATCAAAACCCTTGTGGAAACTTATATGTTTTATGCGGTAGAACGCTATGATGTAAGTGGTAAACAACTTTTAAAACAAAACGGTAAGTTCTACATTGTCGATTTAGGCCTTCGTAGGTACTTACTACCAAAAAGTAGTTATGATTTAGGCTATTCACTAGAAAATGTCATATTCTTGGAGTTATTAAGACGAGGTTACCAGGTGAACATTGGCAAATCTGGCAATGCCGAAATTGATTTTGTTGCTAGAAAAAATGAGGTAGTAGAGTACTATCAGGTTACAGCCTCCTTAATAGAAGAGACGACCTTTATTCGTGAAATTACCCCTTTAAGAAAAATAGCTGACAATTTCCCTAAGAAGATATTAACATTAGATAAGTACACGCCTGGTAATTATCAAGGCATCGAAGTTATAAATGCCATAGATTGGCTACTTGACGAGATTAATTTATAAAATATATCCTAATTAACCAATTTTTTGTAAGCGTTTTGCTTAAAAAAGTGTGGGAAAGTGTGTAATATTAAAATAGAGATTGATTTTTATTAAAAATAAGGTAAAATATTGCTAGTTTTAATTGAGAGGTTAGATTATACATGATTAAAAAAATATTATTTTTTGGTATTGCCATCGTTTTAGGTCTCATGGTTTTAATGTTTGCGTCTTCCTATTTTCAAATGAACGATATGCAAGATACCATCCAAGAATTTATGGATGCAGGTGATTATCCTAGTATTGCCCGTTCTTTTTTGCCTTACTATGATAAAACCAGTGTTATAACACAAGATACCAATGACTATTTTGAGCTTGTTTCAGTAGAAAGTATTACCGCTGAAGAAGCTACGGTTGAAATAAGTGGGGAAAACAAAGAAACAAGAAACTACTATTTATCATACACTTTCTTTTTTAATCATATGCAAAATATTGATATTGAAGGCGTTTCTGAAAGTGATGGAAAAGTTCACAATTATACGCGTATTGTTTTCTTAAATGGTGATAAAGAATACCCTTATTTCTTTAATGATCCTGAAACAGCTACCTCTGAAGAGGAAGAAGGGGTAAATAGATATTTTACCGCCTACATTGACGCGATGGGCTTTGTCGAAATAGACGTACCACTTGACGATATCATTAATAATTTAGATGGTCAAATTACGGGTTATGAATTTTATGATTCTAAGAATAATCCCCAAACTGACCCGAAAGAACCTCTTGTAAGTTGCACTTTTGATGAACCACTTGTTTCAGACACCCCTTTTTATAACTTAGGTAATGAATTAATTGATGCGTGGGATAATTATTTAGACGGCTTATCTGAGGATAATCTAGAAGCTAAAGCACAAGAATTTACTGACTTCTTTGACCCAGATGAAGGCGAAGGCTGGCTTGATAGGTTTAATGCTAATACTAACTTTGGTACCGGAATCAATTCATATGAAGATATAATTGGTAGTGGCTACATTGTTAAAACGGTTATAGTGATGGTTATTTACGTTGCTATATGTATTGTTTTAGGTATTTTTGTTTTAAGAAATAAAAATAAGGTTCCTAAACCTTATATGAGAGACGAGTATAAGAGACAGCTTGTTGTAGCTAAACAAAAAGAGACAAGTAATACTACTACAGAATCTAATACAACTACAACTGCTGAAGATGTTGTTGCCGGAGTTGCTGCCGCAAGTGCTGGGGTAGCCGCCGCCGCTACTGCTACAGCTAATGTTGAAGCTAAGCAAGAAGATAGTAGTGATGCTACGACTGATGCAACTGATAGTGATACTGAAAATGGCACTACGACAGAAACATCAGTTAGTGATGTTGTTGAATCTACTGATACTTCAAGTAATAATGTAGAAGAGTCTGGTGACACTTTAAGTAATAACGCTGAAACGCCTTCATCTGAAACATTAGAAAGTAGTGTAGAAGAGTCAACCGATACTTCAGACAATGATGAAGAGGGTAGTAATGATTTAAGTACCGAAATGTTAGATGATAATTTAGATCCTATTGATATTGGTGATGAATTAGATGAAGGCGACGACTTCGATAGACAAATAAATGATTCTTTAAATAATAAGCAAAACGATACTCTAACAGACGACGATGAAGAATAGGTAGATATTAGCTTCCCTTAGGGGAAGCTTTTAAATAGGTGAGATAAATGTCTAAAAATAAAACTAAAATTTATAATCTTGTTATTTTTTCTTGTCTTACCGCCTTGTGTTATGTCCTAACCTTTATTATGATTCCCCTTCCTACTGGTGGTAAGGTTCATTTAGGTAATTTAGTATGCATTATCTCATCCCTTTTACTAGGCGGCTTCAAAGGTGGCCTTATTGGTTCTATTGGGATGGGGTTAAATGATCTTCATTTTTATCTTGATAGTCCTTCAACTATTATTAGAACTGTCATATTAAAGTTTGTGATGGGCTTTGTCTGTGGGAGTCTTTTTCATTTATTAAAAAAGAAAAACCCTAGTCCTAATAAATGTTTTATAGTAATGATAATACTTGGCCTCTTAATACTAGGACTTGGTGGTTTTTCCCTTTATGTTTATTTAATAAAGGGCTTAAATGTCGGGAAAGAAGTACTAGTGTTTAACGTTTTAGTTCCTATTTGCTTATTTATCTTAGGCTTTTCTTTTATCATTAGTGCCCTTATTTTCTTTAAAAAGAAGCAAAACAACAGTTATTTATTAATCTCCGTTGTTTTAGCTACGATTACTAATATTATTCTAGAGTTTATTTTAAAAGTAGTTTTATTCACCTTAATTGATAGGTACGCTCTCCTTTCAAGTCTTACCTTGCCTTTAAGTCAAGTACCGGCCAGCATCTTAACTGGTAGTATTACGGTTATTTTAAGTCTTGTTATATATCCACCATTAAGAGAAGTGCTTATTCTAAAATATAAAATTAATTAATCTAGTATTGAAAATTAGATGAACTAGTTGTATAATACGAGCCAGGTGATATTATGACAAAAAAAAGAGCTCAAACTTTAGGAGAAGAGATTGGTAATAGCGTAACCCATGGCGTTATGGCCCTATTTGCGGTAGTGGCTACTATTTTAATGTATTTAAAATGTGAAACACCTCGTGCTTACGTAGGCGTCACGATTTTTGGCGTCTGTATGTTTTTGCTTTACTTAATGAGTTGTTTATATCATAGTTTTAAAAATGGAAGTAGCGTCAAAAAGGTTTTCCGGATTTTTGATCACTGTTCTATTTTCTTACTTATAGGTGGGACTTATGCCCCTATTTTACTTGTAACTGTTTATGATATTAATAAAGTAGTAGCTCTAAGCTTTTTTATTGTGCAGTGGAGTCTAATTTTAATAGGTATTATCTGTAAAGTCTTAATTAAGTTTAAGACAACCCTACTTCACACAATCTTATGTTGTTTACTCGGATGGAGTGGCCTTATTTTATTACCTTTCCTTTATAAATTTAATCTAATCTTTTTTTACTACATTTTAGCAGGTGGGATCACCTACATGTTAGGCATAATATTTTATGCCCTTAAATTTAAATATGCCCATTTTGTTTGGCATTTCTTTTGTATCGGTGGGACAATCTTACATTTTGTTGCCATCTACTTATATGTCTTATAGAGGTGTGTTATGATTAAATACGTTGTTTTCGATTTTAACGGAACCATTTTAGATGATGTCAATTTATGCCTTAATTTATTAAACGAGATCTTAACAAAACAAAATAAGAAACCTTTAACACTTGATGAATATAGACATGTCTTTACCTTCCCGATTAAAAAGTATTACGAACTAGCCGGGGTTGATTTTACGAAAGACAGTTTTGAAGATCTTTCTTTATGGTTTATTAATAACTATCAAGAAGCTTCTTTTAAAGAAAAAACTTATCCCCATTTACTTGATGTTATAACTAAACTTAAAGAAAAAGGTATTAAGTTAGTAATACTATCAGCTAGTCAAAAAGATAACTTAATTAAGCAACTAGAAGTCTTAAAACTTAAAGATAAATTTGATGATATCTTAGGGCTAGATAATATTTATGCGGCTTCTAAAGTAGATATCGCTAAAAACTTTGTAAAAGAAAATAACATCGATCCTAAAGACGTCTTAGCTATTGGGGATACCTTACATGATTTTGAAGTAGGAAGGGCCTTAGGCTTTAAGGTTTTATTATTTAGTAAGGGGCACCAAGCAAGAGATGTTTTAGCTAAGGCAGGGGTTCCTATCATTGATGATTTAATAGATATAATAGATTATATAAATTAGGTCTTTAGGCCTTTTTTTAAATTATGGGAATTTATGTAAATATGATAAAATACTTTACTTATTAAAGTATTTATAATAAAATAAGCAAAGGAGTTTTTATAATATGAAAAATGATAAATTTTACACTTATCTTGCTAATCTAAGCTACCTTCTTGGTATGGCTAATAATGAAATTAAAAAGCTTACTAATCTATCTGGCTTAGAGGCAAAACTATTAAATCAAATTAGGTCTAATAATAATAGAGCCTCCGCGAGCGTGTTAGCTAAATTCAATAATGTTACGATTGCGGCTATAATGCATTGCTTGCAGGTTATCGAAGAAAAAGGTTACTTAGTAAAAGAAGTAAATGATGATGATAACCGCACGAAAAACTATGTTTTAACCGAAAGTGGCTTAAAACAAGTTAAGATAGCTACCCGTATTTTTGAGCGCGTAACAAACAAGTATATTGACTATTTAGGCCCTGACATGCCAGCGTTTGAGCGGATTATGGAAAAAACAATTAATTTTATTAAAGAGGAGGAAAAAAATAATGATTAGGTTATTGCGTTATACAAAACCAATCTATATTTTACTAGTTATTTTAATTGTTGGCTTAGTTGTCGTCCAAGTATTATGTGATATGAATATGCCACTAAGGATGCAGACAATTATTACAGAAGCTAGTAAGATTATTGCCATCAAAGATAAGGTGCCATCTGATGAATTTGCGGCTCTGAAAGATGCGGCGACTGATACTATTTGGAATAGTGGTTGGCAAATGTTAGCTTTAGCGGCCGCGAGTGTGGTAAGTACGATTATTGTTTGTTTCTTATCAGCTAAATTTGCGTCTAACTTTTCTTACGGGGTTAGAAAGGCCGTTTATCAGAAGGTTGAACATTTTAGTTTAGCCGAAATTGATAATTTTAGTACATCATCTTTAATCACGCGTTCTACTAACGATATTACGCAGGTTCAGATGGTTGTTAATATGGTTTTAAGAATGGCGGTTGCGGCCCCGGTTTTAGCGATCTACGGGATTGTTAAAGCAGTCGAGATTCAAACATCAGCGAGTCTAAGTATCATAATCGTAGTAGCGGTTGTAGCCCTTGTGTTACTCGTTGTAACGATTTTCTCTATTGTTTTACCAAAGTTTAATATTATCCAAAAACTAACGGATAGACTAAACCTTGTCACAAGAGAAAACTTAACTGGTTTAAGAGTTGTTAGAGCTTGTAATGCCGAAAAAGAGGAAGAAGAAAAGTTTAAGGTTGCTAATGACAAGATTACGAAAAATAATGTGTTTGTTAACCGGGTGTTCTCAATCTTTACCCCAGGTATGCAAATCATTATGAATATGGCTTCCTTAATTATTTTGTGGGTAGGTTCTTTAATTGTTTATTCTTTAACCGAAAAACAATCAGAAGCCCTAGCTAGTATCTTTACCTTCCAACAATTTACGATGCTTATTGTTATGGGCTTTATGCAATTAACAATGATTATTATTTTAGTTCCAAGAGGGGTCGTTTCTGGTAGACGTATTAATCAAATCCTTGATTCAACGACTCTTATTAATGACCCGGATACCTTTGATCCAAGTAGTATCACGGAAGAAGGTACAATTGAGTTTAAAAATGTCTCATTTTCTTATGGTGAAGGCGAAGAAGATGTGCTTGAAAACATCAGCTTCAAGGTTAATAAAGGGGAAACCCTTGCCATCATCGGTGGTACCGGGTCTGGTAAGACCAGTCTTGTTAATTTAATTACGAGATTTTATGATGTAAAGTCTGGTGAAGTCTTAGTTGATAACATGAACGTTAAAGACATGCCGCAAGCGGTCTTACGGGAAAAAATAGGTTATGTTCCGCAAAAAGCTGTGTTATTTTCTGGTACGATTCGATCTAACCTAGCCTTTGGTAAGCCTCATCTAGATGATAATGATATCGAAGAAGCCTTAGATATAGCTCAAGCCTCTGAGTTTGTAAAAGAAATTGGTTATGACGCCCCAGTAGCCCAAGGTGGGTCTAACTATTCAGGTGGCCAAAAACAAAGACTATGTATTGCCAGGGCTGTTATTAAAAAACCGGAGATCTTCGTGTTTGATGATTCCTTTAGTGCACTAGATTTAAAGACGGATCAACAATTAAGAGAAGCCCTAGCTACTAAAACGAAGGGTATCACTAATGTCATTGTTGCCCAAAGAATTGGGACCATTTTACATGCTGATAAAATCATCGTTTTAGATAACGGTAAAATGGTAGGTTTTGGTAATCACAAAGAGTTATTAAAATCATGTAAGGTTTACCAAGAAATCGCCTACTCTCAGCTTACAAAGGAGGAATTAGAAAATGCCTAGACCAAGTCATTATGATAATTATGGTAAAGCTAAAAATGTTAAAGGCTCCTTACTAAAACTTGCGAAATACTTAAACGAAGACTCAATCTATGTCTTAATTGCCATCCTCTTATCCGTTGTTGGGACAGTTTGTATGATTATAGGACCAATGCTTTTAGGTAATATTACTGATTATACCCAAAAGTTTGTTAATGATAATACGTATGACCCACGTTCTGATATTTTAAACATGGGTATCATTTTAATCTTCATTTACTTAGGTAGTGCTTTATGTAATTATTTCTGTGGTTTCTTTATGACGGGTGTTACTCAAAAAGTTACCAATAAAATGCGTAGTGACATTTCCGAAAAAATCAATAAGCTTCCTTTATCTTATTTTGATTCAAGAAGTTTTGGGGATGTTTTAAGCCGGGTTACTAATGATATTGATTTGATTGGTCAAAACTTAAATCAAGTTTTAACCCAATTTGTTTCCTCAATTATTATGTTTATTGGTGTCTTCATCATCATGCTAACACTTTCTCCAAGTATGACTTTAATTGCGGTTATTAGTATTCCGGTATCGCTAATTATTATGATTGTCTTAGTAAAAGTTAGTCAAAAATACTTTAGAGCTCAACAAAAAGCTTTGGGTGCCTTAAATGGTCATATTGAAGAAGCTTATGCTGGTCAAAATGTTATTAAGGCCTTTAACCAAGAAGAAGCCCAATTTGAAGTATTTAACAAAATGAATTTAGAATTAAAATACACGGGTTGGAAGAGTCAATTCTTATCTGGCCTATTAATGCCTTTAATGAGTTTTGTTGGTAACCTTTCCTTCATGTCTATTTGCGTTCTTGGTAGTTTCTTAGCGATGAACGGCACTTATAGTATCGCCATCATTCAAGAATTTACCCAATACACAAGACAGTTAAATCAGCCGATGCAACAAATTGGTCAAATGGGTACCATCATCCAACAATGTGCGGCCGCTTCTGAAAGAGTATTTGAATTCTTACAAGAAGAAGAAATGCCACCAGAAAATGTGACGGAAACTCTAGAGACAAAAGACTGTGTTGGTAATGTGATGTTTAAAGATGTTAACTTTGGTTATACGAAAGACCGTCAAATTATCTTTAATTTTAACTGTAATGTTAAATCAGGACAGAAGATCGCGATTGTGGGCCCTACGGGTGCTGGTAAAACAACCTTAGTTAATTTGTTAATGCGTTTCTATGAAACAGATAGTGGTAATATCTTTATTGATAATATTAATACGAAAGATTTATCTAGAGCTAACGTCAGACGTCTCTTTGGAATGGTATTACAAGACACCTGGTTATTTGAAGGAACTATCAGAGATAACTTAAAATTTGGTAATGAAAATGCTACGGATGACGAAATCTATGAGGCTCTAAAAGCTTGCCATATGGATCACTTTGTAAACTCTTTACCTGGTGGCCTTGATTATGTCTTCACCGAAGCCGCTAACGTATCTGCCGGTCAAAAACAATTACTTACCATTTGTAGAACCATGATTGAAAACGCCCCAATGTTAATATTAGACGAGGCCACTTCATCAGTTGATACAAGAACGGAAATTTTAATTCAACAAGCAATGGACAAATTAATGGAAAATAGAACATCTTTTGTCATCGCGCATAGACTTTCAACGATCAAGAATGCTGATATCATTTTAGTTTTACGAGATGGTAACGTCGTTGAACAAGGTAGCCACGAGGAATTATTAGCTAAAAATGGCTTTTATGCCGCTTTATATAACAGTCAATTTGAGTTGTAAAAAAGTTGTAAAATTTGACCAATTTTTGGGAAAGTTTTGTAAATTGATATTGTTTAAAACCTCAAAATAAGCTATAATGAAAGAGGTATAAAACGAAGGAGGTTTACGCGATGTACGCATTTACTTTAAAATTGGTCGATTGGATATTTTTAGGTTGTTTTTTAGCCTTACTAGTTATTCTAATTGTCTTTTTAATCGTTAAAAAAATTGAAGATAAAAGAACAGCTAAGGTCTTAAAAGAAGAATTTAATAATTTAAATAATGCTGACCTAGCTAAGTTACAAAATGACCCGGTTTCTTCTCATAAGGAAACAGAAGAAAAGTCTGAGGAGGAAGTAGTTTTAGCTACGCCAGTAAGTGAAACGGAAACTACAGAGACTACTACTCCTGTAGAAGAGCCAATGCCTGAAGAAGTTTCTACGGTAGAAACAGCGGAAGACACACAACTTGAAGAAAAAGTTGAGGAACCAGTTGAAGAAAAGGTTGAAGTAGAACCTGCTGAACCAGAAGAAGCTGTAGAAGAAACAACGCCAGAAGCGACGGAAATGGCAGAGACTACTCCTACTACTGAAGAGATAAAGCCTGAAGAAGCCCCTGCTGAAGAAGAAACGGATGAATTCTCCCCACTTCTTGAAGAGCCAGAAGAAAAGAAAGGTAGAACTTATAACGGTAAATATGAAGTTTATCAAGAAAATAATTACTATCGTTACCGTTTAAAAGCTAGTAACGGGGAAATCTTATTTGTTTCTGAAATGTATTCATCTAGACTTACGGTTATTAAAGCGATTGATAACTTAAAGAGAAACTTAGTAACAGGTAAAACTTCTATCTTTGCCGATAAGAAGAAAAACTATAAGTTTAAACTTACCGCCGCTAATAATAGAGTTATGGCTATTAGTGCTAACTACCCAACGGAAAAAGGGGCTGAAAGTGCTTTAGAGTCATTTAAACACTTTGCCTTAACTAATGATATTGTTGATATTGAATTACCAGCTGAACAAATTGATTCTCAATTAGTAGAAATTACCCAAATTAAAGAGGAAGATAAAAAGGGTGGTAAATTTGTTATTAAGAAGGATATTAACAAAGAATTCTCTTGGGAATTAAGAGCTAATAACGGCGAAATCCTATGTCAACAAGGTGGCTATAGTTCAAAAGGTAGTGTTGAAAATGCTATCCTTGCCTTTAAAGATAATGTTTCAAGTGGTAAATTTTATCTTTCAAAAGATAAGAATAATAATTATCAATTTAAACTATATTCTCAATCAGGCCGTTTAGCTAATATTGGGGAATCTTATGAAACAAGTAATGCCGTTTACTCAGTCGTTACCTCTATCTTAAATTTCATTGATTTAGCGGTTATCTTTGATCGTTCAGCAACACCAGCTAAAAAGCCAGGTGCTAAGAAACAAAGTTTAAAAAAAGCGCCCGCTAGAAAGTAAATAATTGAGGCAATCAGCAATGATTGCCTTTTTATTTTATGTAATAAATGCTATAATTACAAAAAAGGAGTAAGAGATTATGAGAATATCTTTAGCCTGTGATCATGGGGCCTTAGTTTTAAAAAGTAGACTAAAAGAATATTTAATTGAAAAAGGCTATCAAGTAATTGATTGTGGTACTAATACAACGGATAGTTGTGACTACCCGGATTATTGTATTGCGGCTTGTAAATTATTAGTTGAGGGGAAAGTGGACCGTGCGATTGTGATGTGCACAACGGGTATTGGCATGTCTATTTGTGCGAACAAATTTAAAGGGGTAAGATGTGCCTTAGTTGATAAGCCAGAAATCGCTAAATTAACGCGTGAACATAACGACGCGAACGCGCTCGCTTTAGGGGCTTGCCTAGTTGACTTTCCAACTTGTAAAGCGATTGTTGATACCTTCCTTACAACCCCTTTTTCGAATAACGAAAGACATATAAGAAGAATAAATAAAATTAAGGAAGTAGAAGATAACAATGTATAAAGTTATAAATAATCCCCTCATCAATATTAAACTATCAAGAATTAGAGCGAAAGAAACAAAAACCCAAGAGTTTTACCAAAACTTAACTGAGATTGCGATGATGATGTCACCATACGTCTTTAGTGACTTAAAGTTAAAAGAGACAAAGATTGAAACACCTGTTTCGAAGACCTGTGGTTATGAACCAGCCGAAAAAGTCTTATTTGTCATCATCTTAAGGGCAGGTCTTGGTTTCTTAGAAGGTTTTAGAACGATGTTACCCTTTGCTAAAATCGGCTTTTTAGGAATGTACCGGGATGAAGAAACCTTAGTACCGCACGACTATTATAAGCGCTTGCCAGAAGACCTAGCTAGTTATAAAATCTATATTTTAGATCCGATGTTAGCAACCGGCGGTAGCGCGATTGATGCGGTTAGTAAAATAAAAGAGTTAGGTGGTAAAGATATTAGTTTTATTGCCTTAGTCGGAGCCCCGGAAGGTGTTAAAAAAGTAGAAGAAGCCTATAAAGATGTGAAAATTTATTTAGCTAGTCTAGATGAAAAGTTAAATGAAAAAGGCTATATCGTTCCAGGGCTTGGTGATTGTGGAGACCGGATTTTTGGGTTTTAAAAAGGAGACAAGTACCTACTAGGTATTTATCCCCTTTTTTTTAAGCCCTCTACTTCAACAAAATCTATTTTAATATCATCTTTTAAAATATTATATAAATCAGCAAGTAATCTAGTTTTATCTTCCTTTAAAATTCTTATTTTAACTAAGATATCACTTTGAAATAAGGTATCTATGATAAAAATATAGTTTAGTTTAGTTAAATTATTATATTCTTTATAACTTAAGGATATTTGTGTTTCTAAAAAGAGCTCTTTAATATAAAGAGTCGTCTTATTCAAAGCTTCAAAGACAGAAGTAGAATAAGCTCTAATAAGACCAGAGGCTCCTAACAATGTGCCTCCAAAGTACCTGGTGACAACGGCCATTATGTTTGTCACATTACTTTTTTTAAGAGCTTCTAACATGGGACTCCCGGCCGTTTTTTGTGGCTCCCCATCATCAGAACACTTTTGAATTTCTAAGTTATCTCCAATCAAATAGGCATAACAGTTATGCGTTGCGTCAATATATTTTTCCCTTACCTCTTTGAGGCAAGTACTTGCTTCAAGGGCAGAAGACACCGGTATGAGCGTTGTGATAAATTTAGATTTAGTTATAATAATTTCGTTTGTTACAATATCCTTAATATAATACACGAAAATCACCAAAAAAATTATAGCATAAATCACTAAAAAATCTATTAAATTATTTTTTTTGTGGTATAATCTAATGTGATTGATTTGGGGTGAACAACTTTGATTTATAGAGCTTTTTTAGACGCAGTTGATGTCATAACTGTTTTAATTGATAAAAAGATTGTGGTTAGTGAAAACTTTGTTTTAGAAGATAATGGTAAAAAAGAAACACTCGAAACCTTAGAAAAAATAGAAGAAGAACCTTGGAATAAATATGTTTTAAGACTTACTAGAATTTTAGATATGACTAAAAATATCTATGTTTGTCTCGGAGACGTTAAAACCTTACTAGTGACCGGTTCTTTTGTAAGAGACCCGAGGTTTGACGAGTATTATAGCTACGACGGTCCCCTTGGCGTCTTTTATGAAAAGACGAAAACAACTTTTAAGGTATGGAGCCCTGTCGCTAGAGAACTCGTGTTAGAGCTAATTACGAAAAACGGTGAGCTTATAAATAAACACCTAACCCATGTTGGGAGAGGTTGCTACACAGTCACGCTAAATGGGGATTACGAAAGAGCTAAATACCGTTACCGGGTGAGGATTTTTGAAAATGAGTTTAGAGTAGTAAACGACCCTTACGGCATCTCTAGTGACGCGAACGGTAACTTTAACTATGTTGTTGATCCCGAAAAGTTTAGGAAATTTAACTATTCTAAACCTTATTTTTCAGGACGTTATGTCGATAGTATTATTTACGAGGCCTCAGTTAGAGATTTAACTAGTAAGCTAAATATTAAAAATAAAGGAACTTTTGCCGCCTTGTTATATCGAACAACTACTTCGAAGGGTAAGACGACTGGCCTAGATTATATTGCCTCTTTAGGGATTACGCACCTACAGTTAATGCCAGTCTTTGATTTTTATGGTATATCTGACCTAAAGCCTGGTAGATATTATAACTGGGGCTATAACCCGCTTCAATACTTTGTCCCAAAAGGAGCCTACTCCACGGATCCTAACGACCCTTATGCGAGAATTAACGAGCTAATTTCCCTTGTTGATATGTGTCATGCCTACGGGATCTTAGTTAACGCGGACGTCGTTTTTAATCACGTCAATGATGTTAAAAAGTTTCCTTTTGATATCTTAGTTCCTGGTTATTACTTTCGGGCAAAAGATGGCTTTTTAACAAATACTTCAGGGTGTGGGAACGATCTCGCAACCGAGAAAAAGATGTGTCATAAGTTTATTGTTGATAATTTAGTCTACCTTACAAAAACTTATCACTTTAGTGGTTACCGCTTTGACTTAATGGGTCTTTTAGATATAGATACACTTAAAGAAGTCGAAACAAAGTTAAAAGAGATTGAACCTAAAATTATGCTATATGGGGAAGGTTGGAATATGCCAAACACCCTTAAAGAAGAAGACAGGCCAACTATCAACAACAACAAATTATTGCCAAACTACGCTTTTTTTAACGATCTCTTCCGCGACAAGATTAAAGGAGCCCAGTGGGGAAGTCATCAGGGCTTTATTACCGGTAAATACGTTAATAGCTTTGATTTATATCACATTTTAACGGGCTCTAGTCTTGATAATTACCGTTTCTTATATCCTCATCAAAGTATTAATTACATTGAGTGTCATGATAATTATACGGTCTATGACTTTATTAAAGCTAACCTCCCTGGCATTAAAGAAAGAGATATTTATATCGCAACCAAACTAGGTCTTGCATTAACCATACTAGCTGAAGGGGTACCTTTTATTCACTGTGGTCTAGAGTTTTTAAGAACCAAACAAGGGGTTGAAAACTCATATAACGCCGGTGATGATATTAACGGCATTGATTGGGAAAGAAAAGATTCTTATGAATCTATGGTCCAAATGGTAAGAGACTTAATCACGATTAGAAAAGAATATGAAGTATTTAGATTAGATAATATCGATGAGATAAGATTAAGGGTTAAATATTTAGGCGACTTATCAAACGATACAACTTACGTTTTCTTACTTAAAGAACAGAAATGCGACCTAGTTCTCGTGCTTAAAAATAAAAGGGGTCGTTTTACCCTAAAAAATCAAAACGTAACTCTTATCTTTGACGGGACCAAACTTTTAAATTACCCGCTTAAAAAGATTAGTTTTAAAGACCGGGGTCTATATATTTACAGGAGGTCTAAAGAATGATTATAGATGGAATTATCACAACGACTAACACGAATGATGACTTCATTAATTTAGTCGTTAAAACCGCCTCTAATGTTATGTATAATATTAAAGCTAAAAAAGAAGTAGGCGAAGTCTTAAAGCTAAATCACGTCTATGAATTTAGTGTTACGGTTAGTGAAGGCGTCAGAACTAAATATATCTTAGAAGATGTAAAAGACGTTAGTTTAATGGATTCTGATAAAAGAGATCTTATCTTAAGACAATTTATGCGTCATAAAGACGTGTCTTTGCCTGATAGTAAAACTACCCTTTATAGCTATATTGAAAAAATAGATAACGAGGTTTTGCGTAATATTACGAAAACTCTAATTGATAGACATTTAATTGACTTTTTAACATATCCCGGGGGCACGCGAATTCATCACTCCTTTCTAGGAGGGCTCGCTTATCACACCCTCACAATGTTAAAGATAGCTGATAGTATGCTTCAAATTTATCCTTATTTAAAAAAGGACTATTTATATGCGGGGATTATTTTACACGATCTAGGTAAAATATATGAGTTTAGTGATGTCCAAAACCCCGAATTTTCTCTTGACGGGCAAATGTTAGGACATTTAGTTATCGGGGCCATGAAAATAACTGAAGTAGCCAAAGATCTAGGCTACGAAAACAAAGAAGAAACGCTAGTTTTAAAACATATTGTGATTGCCCATCACGGACAGCTTCAATATGGTTCGGCAAGACGCCCTTTAACCGCCGAAGCTTTGCTTATTTGGTATTTAGATACGATTGATTCTAAGTTTCAAGTAATTGGGGACGAACTAGCTAAAACAAGACCAGGGACCTTCACGGAATCAATCCCCGTTTTAGATAAGATGCGGTTATATAAAGTAAAGGATGGTAGTAATGAAGAAACTAAAAAATGATGATATTTTTTCTTTAATTCTTGATAAAAACAATAAATCAGATATCATTATGAATGATTTGTACGATGAAGAAGTTACGTTTGAACAAGTAGCTACGATCCCCTATTATGATAAATATACCGATAAAGAAAATATCTATGTTATCTTACACCCCAAAAAGAGTACGAAAGAATTTAAAACTGACTTTGTCTATCCCTTTGTAGTCATAAAAGATGGGGCTAATTACTCTTTAGAAGCAGTCGAAGATGAAGATATTATGCGGGAATTAGATAAGATCTTAGACGAACTAGATAAATAGATTTTAAGGTAGTCTTTACTACCTTTTTATTTTGGCATGAAAAAAACCTATCCCTAAGGATAGGTTTATTAATTTAGTTTAGGTGTCTTGACCAAGAAAGAGAACCATCAAACCAATTAGCGTAATTAGTATCTGGTTCATAGTCTTCAATTTGATTTTTTAAATATGATAGATAGGCATCACGACTAAAGTTACCAACTGTGCCTTCTACCTTAATATCTAAGGATTGGATTAGTAAGTATTTTTGAAAGTTAGAAGTTTGATATTTAGCAATAACATCATCTAAGAGGTCACTTAAATCATTTTCAATGGCTGATCTAAAGGCCGTAACATCACCTTGGGTGTATTGAACGTAATAGATTAGTAATTGATTATCACTTGGTTTATCTTCATTTTTGTTATAACTATTAGTTATGATATAGATATCATCATCATCGGTATCTGGGTCGTTTTCTTCTAAAACTAGTCTAATTTCTTTGTAGTCACCATCAGTATCACTGTCTTCTTCAAATTTAAAGTTAAACGTATCAGTGTCTTCTTTTTCATAGTCATTGAGACTAATTAGATGGAAACCATAATTAGTTTGACATAGATCAGGAGTAGTAGTTTCTTCCGGTTCATCTAAGTTAGAACTATTATCAGTTAAACTAATACCTTTAAAATTACTTGAGGTAACTTTTCCATTTGGTGAGTAGAAGATACCGTTGTTATCATCTTCTGGGATATCTAAGTCTTCCGCCACCGCTTTAGCATAAAGATCTTCTAGGTATTCTTCAAATGGAAGAACATAGTTAGATACAGAATCAGTATCAACATCACCTAGTGATTCCGCGGTTAAGATGAAGTTGTAAGTCTTGTAATCGTCCCAAGTCTTTTTTTGACCATTACTATCAGATTCACACGTAGGGAAGTTTCTATTAAAGGCTGTAACAATGTAGTTTAGTTTATCAACATTCGTGCCATCACTAATAGCTTCGGCTTCGGATAAAATAGCTTTAGCTAGGTTATTTACAGCTTCGGCAAACTTACCTTTTTCTTCATTAGATAGGCTTGCAATAAAGTCATCCATATCATCAGGAGAACCGTCCCCATCATTATCAACAGAGATTAAGATATGATCAACATTTAAATCAATAAAATCACTTTCGGCGTTTTCATTAATCTTTAAGGCTGTCTCTAAGATATTTTGTAAAATATTTAGATTAGTTATGTTAGGCGTGTGATCATCATTGGCCCAAGCTGGGTAGATATAATCAGCTAGGTAAGCTGTTTCAATGGTATCCGCAAGCTTATTTAGAATAACTTCATCTTCGGTATAATACCCATAGTTGAAGAATAAGTAGTTACTTTCCCCATAAGCTTTATTTAAGCTCGTTTCACCCTTATTAAAGCTCTTAAGATTATTTTTAATTTCATCTTTGATATTAGCTTCATCGTCATCATCAAGATAGGTTGGGTAGGTTGCATACATATACTTATTTAAAAGAAGGGTAATTAATGTTTCATTAACGTTGTAGTTAGTTAAGTCTTCGTAGAAATCACTAACTGTATATTTATCATTTTTCGTTTCAAAGATTAAATCATTATTACTTGTCAAGACAAATTCATAATCAGTATATGAGTTAGCAAAACTATTTTCAATAAATGGATCATAGATTTTTAAATCTAGGTCTAAGAAGCGATCAGTAAAGACTTTATCAGAAACACTAGAAGCCTTATCTTCAATAATGTTGTTTCTTAAATTTTCGTTAATTTCTTGTTTAGTATTTTCATCTAAATCATCATAATCTAGTTGTTCACCATCACCGTAAGTATATTCTAAATCTTTTCTATAAATTAAGTAGTAAGAACCACCAATATTACGAGGGGTTGTGAGACCCTCATTATCTTTTAAGTTTTCTACAAAGAAAGTACTAACATCACTAGAGTAGGTATATAGGGTGTCTTCATCTTCATTTTTAACAAAAGTAGTATCTTCAGATTCATCAATACTATCTGTAGTAAGGTCAGTCTTATAACTATAATAAGCATTATAAAGACTAATATAATTGTCTTCACTACCGCTAAAGTTTGTTACTTTACTAATTAACTTTTTTGCCGCCTCTAATGAGTTAAACCGAAGAATAATCCCATGAGCCGTGTAATAGTTACGGTAAGTGTCGTTATACTCATCTTCTAAGTCATCTTCAGAGATGTAGTAGTCGTTTTCGTTTTCAATATCAGGGTTATCTTCATCTGGTAAGAATTCACTATCAGCAATAGACTTGAGATATTTAATATTAGCGTCTTCCTTTACTAAAGAAGCAGCATAATATTTTATTAAGTCTTCAGGTAGCTTAGAGAAAGAAACGTGCTCTGTCTCATCCGTAATTTCGTCAAAAGCAAGTTCATCAGCAGTTAAGGTAAAGCCTTCTAAAGACATGGAATCGATATATTTTTTTACGTCTTTTTCTTTATCTTCTGATGACATCTTTTTTAGGGTAGTAGGGTCTGTTGAATTATAAATGGCGTTAGCTACACTTTCATCAACAGATATTTTATCGTCGCCTTCATATTTAAATTCCTTATATTCATCGGCATAGATAACATCATTTAGTTTGTTTGTAAAAACTGTATAGCCATAGCTATATTTTAGTCTATTATATAATTCCTTTTCGGATATAGAAAACCCGTTAGTAGAAGCAACCACTTTATCACTAAGACTTCCATAAGGAACAACCTGGTTTCTCTTATCCTCTTTACAAGCAGCAAGAGTGAAAAGAGAAAGACCAGTTAAAGTTAAAATTAAACCTTTTTTAACAAATTTCATTAGTCATTACCTCCGCTAAGAAGAGTAGTTAAACTATCCCACCAGCTGTAGAAGTTATCGTAGACTTCGGCATTTTGGCCATAATCAATATAAGAGTCGGCGGCATCTTTATTAATTTCAAGTGTCATGTCTAATCTATCTTTTAACTCATCACTGGCAAAAGTAAGTTTAGATGTATCACCATGGCAGATATAGTTAATAATTATTTCATATTGCGTACCATTGTCTTGGAAGCGGGTTAAGACTGGTGATAAGTAATTACTAATACTATTTGAGATAGCACTTGGTAATAAATTAGAAGTTTGACTCTTAGTATATTCTAATAAGTAAGCCTTAATTTGATTATTATTTAAGATATCAGTGTTATTATAAACATTATCAACCTTAACTAGGCTTTCATTATACATATAGTATAAATTACTATATAAGCCGTATTCGTCATCTTTACTTTCAAATTTAGCTGAAGTAGGACCACTAGAAGCCGTAATTACAAAGTAATTATAAGAATCATCGGAAATAATTGGGGTATCACTTACTTCCGGTAAGTAAGAGCTTGGGTAGTTGTCATTTAATTTAAAGCCATCACTCTTATAGATATTATATAGCGCATCTTTAATCGTGTTATCAACATCAGTAGTAGAATTAGTAACTGTTACTTCCTCGGTACTTAAAACAAAGCCTAGCTTTTTATATTCAGAGAAATCCCATTCATCACCCATTGGGTTGTAATAATTATCATTATCTAAATCAACATCAAATTGACCACCTTCATGCGGGTTATAACGACTTGAAGAGTTGTAGTTATCAACAATCGTCGTTAGAGCTGACTTGTGATCATCAGTTGATACTGAAAGTAAGTTATAAACCAACTTAATTAGCTCTAAGGCTTTTTCGCCATATGTAGGAGCATCAGTAGCATTAGGGTCTTTAGATATTTTTTCATTTTTCCAAACATTTACATCATCTGGCTCGTTGTCTTCATCGGTATCACGATAAACACTTAACTTTTGAGCGGTGATATTGAAGTAGTTATTATAAGCCTTTGTACTAAAGGTTTCAAAGAAAGAAACAACTTCATCAGAACTATAATTCGTCAAGATATCTTGCGATACATAAGAAATCTTAAAGACATCATTTACAATCTCATCTAGATCAGCTGTATGATAATATAGCATTAAGAAGTTATATTTACCAATAGAAGCCGGGTAGCCACTTGAAGCTAGAGCGTCGTTCGCAAAAGCCGCTAAGACGTATTCAATGGTTTGATAGAAGTTATCTATAACGTCTTGGGGGATGTTTTTATATTCATCTCTATCTTTCATCATTTTGTTAGCTAAGATATTAGCCGCTTCCGTTAGGCCACTTCTATATTCTAAGATATCAAATAGACCCGTACCTTCATCATTATGAATATTTGCATTTAAAGTCTTATCTTCATAAGTGAAGGTCGCAAGTGTATTTTTATCAGGGGCTCCACTTAGAGTTTTAGTGTAGTCACTATTATTAACAGAATAAGAGATTTCGACTGCTTGGTCGTAGATTTTAACTTTAACTTCCGCTAGACAATCTGTTAAATTATTAGAAATATAAGTTTCCGTTAAATCTTCATCTCTTAAGTCATCTTTAATGTTTTCTAATAAAGTCTTACCATCTATTAGTGGATATTCTGCTTGGTTCTTTTCTTGGTTTTCACTATAATCACAAATAAATTGATATTTAACATCCGTAGCTAGGTCAGGGTTATATGACTTATCAGGATCTGTTGTGTCAATCATATCAACATGAGTATAGTCTTGACCAATTTTAAATATCATATAGCGATAGTTACCATTACTATAAGAAGTAGAAGGAGTAGAGTAGCGACTATCAGTATTATCCTTATATTTATTATCATCTGGGGTTTGAAGTGTTTCATAGACATAAGTGTAGATGCTTGTATCTATATCATAAAGCTCATCAGCTGTGTAAGAGATGTAGTTAGGTTCGTCTTCTGGAGCCTTACTTTTAGCAGCTGCAACAATCTCATTAATTCTAGTATCATCGGTATCAGCATTATTAACTAAATTTTCTTGTTGATAGAAATCAATGATTTTTTTTGTAACACTTCTTTGATCGATAGTATTACTATTGGTAAATTCACTAGATGAATCTTTCATATTATAGATAGGATTACGGTACGGATAGATATAATTATACATCGCAATATATAATTGTAAGATGATAGAGTGCCCATAAGAAGCATCAAGATCAAAATATTCATCTGTGGAAGCCTCGTCAAAATCAAAGTCATCATAGTAATTGACGTATTCATTATAAGATTCTGGGGTGTCTGTTAAATAGTAGTACTTATCATCATCAACATAAATACCAAAAGCCCTTAAGGTATTATTCATTTCATCTTCTGAAGCAAACTTAATCATGATGATATCAGCATCACCTTGATTATAGTATTCATCTTCAAACTTCGTTACGATTTCCGATTTAGAAAAATAACCAATAGTATCATCGTCATCATCATTTGCGTCCTCGTCATCTTTATCTTTTATTTCCTCATTTAGCTTATCTAGAGCTAGTAATTGACTAGCTAGGTCGTGGTAGTAAATAAAATAAAGTGGCTCTAAGGCATCATAATTGGCATTAGCTAAGGCATTTGAGATATCTTCTCTAGAAATTTTTCCCTTAAGATCATAGTTGACATAAGTAGTATCAGCATACTCAAGTTCATCTTGTTTCTTGGTTGCTGGAAGCAAATCTTCGATTTCATCTTCGTGATCATCAAGAGAAAATGAAAAATCGTAAACATCTTCGATTATATAGTTTTGTAAACTTTTGACATAACTATTGTAATTAGGGTCATTTTTATCACTAAGTACTGCCTTGATGTCATTAAGTTTATCTTCTAATACGACTTCTTCCTTATATTCTGAAAATAAGTCGGCAGCCTTCCATTTTAAGTTGTCCCAAAGCTCATTATTAGTAACGTGGTAATTACCAATAGACATATAATCGCTAGTAGGATTAGGAGCTTCAAGAACATTGCTGCTACAAGAAGTTAATGTTATTGCTATAACGGGAATACAACCTAGGGCTAAAAGTCTTTTCCCGTTGTGTTTAAATTTAGACAATTTAGACATTTAAAATACTCCTTTTCTAAAAAACTTTAGCGTTTTATATGATAGCATTTTTAATACTTAAAATCAATATAATAATTATAATAAGAGGGCTCTTATTGCTTGATTTATACTAAAATTTTGCTATAATTTTCCCTGGTGATTTGCGTGACTATTAAAATTTTAGCTAGTGGTTCGACGGGTAACTCGACCTTTATTGGGACCTCTAGTTTTAAGGCCTTAATTGATGCAGGTATTAGTAAAAAAAGAATCGAAGAATGTTTAAATAAAATTGGGGAAAGTATCTTAAACCTTGATTATATCTTTTTAACACATGAACATATTGATCACATTAAAGGTCTAGTGATGGTGCTAAAATATTCGCGAACCCTAGTTTACTTAACAAAAGGGACCCTTGAGGCTTTGCTTTTAAGTAAGCCTTTTCTTGCTTTTTATGAGGAGAACAAAAGTCGCTTTATAGTTTTAGAAAAGACAAGTAATAAATATGATGATATTGTGATTAAAGACGTCGTTATTAGTCCACTTGAAGCTTTTCACGACGCGAGTGAACCAGTAGGCTATTTATTTAATGATCATGACAAAAAAGTGGTTTATTTAACGGATACCGGCTATGTGCATCAAAATGTAGCCGAAAAGATCAAAAACTGTGAGTGCTATATTTTTGAAACGAACCATGACCCCGAAATCTTGATGAATTCCGATAGACCCTACGTGTTAAAGAAAAGAATCTTATCGGATTACGGGCACTTATCAAATGCGGATAGCTTGTATGCCCTAGCTAAGGTAGTAGGCCCTAAAACCAGATATATCTTTTGTGCCCATATCTCGCAAGAATGTAACTTGAGGGAAATTATTAAAATGACTTATGACAAAATCTTTTTAAAACTAGGAATAGATAACTCGCATATTAATTTAATTATGACTTTGCCGACTGATATTAGTGAGGTAAATATTTAAGCCTATGAAAGTAATAACCTTAATTAGTGTCGGCAGTATTAAAGAAAACTATTTAAAAGACTGCATCAAAGAATATTTAAAAAGATTAAGTAAGTATTGCCAAGTTAATATTATTGAAGTGCCTGATAAAAGTATTGGAAACGATTTAAATAAAGTCATAAAAGAAGAGGGCGAAGAAATCTTAAAGAAAATTCCAGCAAATAGCTACGTCGTGTGTTGTGATGGGAAGGGGAAGATGCTAGATAGCTTGGGGTTTGCAAAAAAAATTGATGAAATCTATAGCTTTTATAGCATGAATATATGTTTTATAATTGGGGGATCTCTTGGCCTAAGTCCTAAAGTTTTAGAAAAGGCTGACTTTATCTTTTCTTTTTCACCTCTTACTTTTACCCATCAATTTGCTAAAATTATTTTACTTGAACAAATTTATCGGGCTTTTAAAATTAACAATCATGAAGTCTATCACAAATAGTAAAATTGCTTTCATTTTATGAAAGCCTTTTTTTGTTTTAATTAAGCTATAAAAGCGCTACAATATAATTGACTGAAAACGTTAAACGTGCTAAAATGAATCTAGAAAAGATCGCCATTAAAGACGATTTTCGGAGGATAAAAAATGGAAAAATTAAGTAGAAAAATTCATGAAAAGAAAGACAGAAAAGTAAAAATCCTTCAATTTGGTGAAGGCAATTTTTTACGTGCATTTATTGATTGGATTGTCCAAACAATGAATGAAAAAGGTGTATTTGATGGCGGCGTTTGTGTCGTTCAACCAATGCCAGTAGGGCGTGTTGCTGAACTTGCGAGCCAAGACGGCTTATACACTTTAATTTTACAAGGTAGACAAAATGGTAAGGACGTTAGAAAGATGCAAGTTATTGACTGCCTTGAAGATTTTATTAACCCATTTACAGAATACCAAAAATACCTAGATTACGCCAAAAGTCCTGATTTAGAGTTCATTATCTCTAATACGACAGAAGCTGGTATTGCCTACGACCCAACCGATACTGACTTAAGCGTAACGCCAAAGAGCTATCCTGGTAAATTACTAGCTTTCTTAAAAGCCCGTTATGATTATTTTAAGGGTGCTAAATCAGCCGGCCTTGAAATTATTCCTTGTGAATTAATTGATTACAACGGTAATACTTTAAAAGAAGTCTTAGTAAAATTAGCTAATCATTTAAATATGAATCCTAAATTTGTTAGCTGGTTAACGGAAGCTAATAGATACTACAACACCCTAGTTGATAGAATTGTTCCAGGTTACCCACGTGGTGAAGATAAGAAGTTATGGGAAGAATTAGGCTATATTGATAATAATATGGTTGTTGGGGAAGTCTTCCATTTATGGGTAATTGAAGGCCCTAAAGGCTTAGAAGAAAAACTACCAGCTCCTAAAGCCGGCCTTGACGTTTTATTTGTTGATAATATCAAACCATATAAAGAAAGAAAAGTTAAGATTTTAAATGGCTCTCATACTTGTTTAGTACCAGTTTCTTATTTATCTGGTATTGATACCGTTAGAGAAACCGTAGAAGACGCACAACTTGGGAAGTTTGTTAAAGAATTTATCTTTGAGGAAGCTGTTCCTACTATCAACATCCCAAGAGATCAAATGATTTCTTTTTCTAATTCTGTATTAGAAAGATATTCTAACCCTTATGTTCGTCATGAACTTATGAGCATTGCCTTAAATAGTGTTACTAAATATAAGACAAGAGTTTTACCAACGGTTGTTGAAAATATTAAAGATTTACATCACTTTCCAACCCACGCCTTATTTAGTCTAGCAGCCTTAATGGTATTTTACCGCGGTAAACGTGGCGAAGAAGATATCGCTTTGCAAGACAACCCTGAATTTATTGAACTATTCAAGAAGTTATGGAGTGAATATGAAAATACACCTGAAGGAGCTAAGAAGCTAGTTAAACAAGTTCTAGGTTTAAAAGAACATTGGGAAATGGATTTAAATGAACTTGAAGGCGTTACGGATTATGTCGCAAGTTCATTATATGAAATTGTTAACCATCCAATGCGTGAAGCCTTATTAAATAAAGTAGGTTGCTAAAATGAATGATTATATCATTATTAACAGTAAAGATAATGTGGCAGTAGCTTTACGTGATTTTAAAAAAGGGGAAAAAATCGCTGATGTCACACTTCTAGAAGACTTACCTAGAGCACATAAAGTAGCCTTAAAAGATATCAAAAATGGCGAAGATATCATAAAATATGGCTATCCGATTGGACACGCTACTGAGGATATTAAAGCGGGCACGCACGTTCATACTAATAACACAAAGACTAATTTAAACGACTTATTTAACTATGAATATCACCCACATTTTAACCATGTTGAAACAATTAAAAAAGACGCGACGGTTGATGTTTACCCGCGTAAAAGTGGGGAATACGGGATTAGAAATGAGTTGTGGGTTATCCAAACAGTAGGTTGTGTTTCAGGGATTGCTCATTTAATCGTCGATGAATTTAAACGGCGTTATGACACAAGTAAAATTGACGGGGTTTATACTTTTAATCATCCGTTTGGTTGTTCCCAAATGGGTGGGGACCACTTAATGACCCGCACCATCTTACAAGATATGGTAAAACATCCAAATGCGGGCGGCGTTTTAGTTCTAGGCCTTGGTTGCGAGAATAACCAAGTTTCTGTCTTTAAAGAAACTTTAGGAAATTATGATGAAGATAGGACGCGTTTCATGATCTTACAAGAATCTGATAATGAAATTGAAGACGGCGTTAAGTTATTAAAAGAATTATACGACAATATGAAAGATGACAAACGCGTTACAAAACCAATTTCTGTCTTAAAAGTTGGTCTAAAATGCGGTGGTAGCGATGGTATGTCTGGCATTACGGCTAACCCTTTACTTGGAGCTTTTTCTGACTACATGGCGCTAAATGGCGGCACGACTGTTTTAGGGGAAGTTCCTGAAATGTTTGGGGCTGAACAAATCTTAATGGCCCGCGCTAAAGATGAAGAAGTATTTAACAAGACTGTTAGTTTAATTAATGATTTTAAAACGTATTTTAAAAATCACGATCAAGTTATTTACGAAAACCCAAGCCCAGGTAACAAAAAGGGTGGTATCACAACCCTAGAAGATAAGTCTTTAGGCTGTACCCAAAAATCAGGCCATTCCGTTGTTTGTGATGTCTTAAAGATGGGCGAAAGAATCACGTCATCAGGCCTTAATCTAATCTCAACTCCAGGTAATGACTTAGTAGCGACAACGACCCTAGGGGCTGCTGGTTGTCAAATGGTATTATTTACAACAGGTAGAGGTACTCCGTTTGGTGGCTTTATCCCAACGGTTAAAGTATCTTCTAATACCGCCTTGTATGAACACAAACCACAGTGGATTGATTTTAATGCCGGGGCTTTAGTCGGTGAAAAAACGATGGACGAGCTATTAGATATGTTTATTGACTACATTTGTGATGTCGCTAGTGGTAGAAAACAAACTAATAACGAAAAGAATAACTTTAGAGAAATTTCAATATTCAAAGACGGCGTAGTCTTATAGGAGGACAAAATGAATAAATTTATTGATAAGGATTTCTTACTAACAACGGAAACAGCTAAGAAATTGTATCATGAACATGCAGAAAAGATGCCAATCATCGATTACCATTGTCATCTTCAACCAAAAGAAATTTATGAAGATAAGAAATTTAGAAATTTAACAGAAGTTTGGCTTGGGGCTGGGGACCGTTATGGTGACCACTATAAATGGCGGGCCTTAAGAGCGAGAGGCTATAAAGAAGATAGTATTTCAGGCCCTTGGGATGATAGACAAAAATTTGACCAATTTGTTGAAAGTATGCCATATTTTGTTGGTAACCCTTTATACCATTGGTCACATCTAGAAATGCAAAGATACTTTGATATCTATGATATCATAACTCCTAAAAATGCTGATAAGATTTGGAATGAAGCTAATAAAAAGCTAGAAACACTCACAGCTAGACAAATGATGTATAAATTTAATGTTAAGACTGTTTGTACAACGGATGACCCAGTTGATGATCTTCATTGGCATAAATTAATGTTAGAAGATAAGACTTTAAAAGTATCAGTTCGTCCGGCTTTCCGTCCTGATAAGGCTATTAACTGTGAAGCTAGTTGGTATGTTGATTGGGTTAAACAATTAGAAAAAGTTGTTGATTATAAAATCACAAGCATCTCTTTATTAACTAAAGCTTTAGCCGAAAGAATTGACTTTTTCCATCAAATGGGTTCTCGTTTATCTGATCACGCTCTTGATGTAGTCCATTTCACACAAGCTACGGAAGAAGAAGCTAATGAAGTCTTCTTAAAAGCTATGAATAAAGAACCTTTAACTGATCACGATTTAGACGTTTATAAAGGCTATCTTTTAGTCTTCTTAGGTAAACAATATAATAAACATGGTTGGGTTCAACAATATCACATTGGTGCCTTACGTAATAACTCTTTAAAGATGTTAAACGCTATTGGTCCTGATACCGGTTTTGATTCAATTGAAGACCAAGTATTTATGGAAAAATTATCAGCTTTACTACGTGAACAAGACTCAACGGATGAATTACCTAAAACAATTTTATACTGTTTAAATCCACGTGATAATTATGCCTTAACTGTTTTAGCTGGTTGTTTCCAAAAAGAAGGCGTAAAATCTAGAGTTCAAGTAGGGACAGCTTGGTGGTTCCTAGATCAATTAGATGGGATGAGACAAAACTTAGAAACGCAAATGCAAGTTTCTTTGTTAAGTCAATCAGTAGGTATGTTAACAGATTCTCGTTCATTCTTAGCTTACCCACGTCATGAATATTATCGTCGCTTGTTATGTCAAATGTTTGGTAACTTAGTTGAAACTGGTCAATACCCAGTAGAAGAATTAGACACTTTAGGTCAAATTGTTGAAGACATTTGTTATAACAACGCTAAGGAATTCTTTGGTTTCTAATTAACAAGTAAATAAAGAAAAAGGATCTATCAAACGATAGGTCCTTTTTGCTTATAAAGTAAGGTAAGCAAATTAATAACATGACTCATTAATGAAAGTACATGAACTAGTTCATACTTAAAATTATAGTCATAACAGGTAGATTAATTTATGACAAAATGTTTTTTGATAACATAATCATGTTTAGTAAAACACTATACATCATTTTAACTTAAAATGATACAATAAAATTGTAGAAAAAAATTAATAAAAATAAAAAACAGTCTTATTAAAGACTGTTTTATTTTAAGAATTTTAGCTAAGTAAAATTCACTATATTTAAACTGGTGACCCGTGCGGGGTTCGAACCCACAAATGCATGCGTGAAAGGCATGTGTGTTAACCATTTCACCAACGGGCCATTTATAAGATTAAGCGCTATAAGTTAAGCGCGTGTATTATTATACTCATTAACCATACTAATGTCAACAACTTTTTTTGAAATTTTTCTAGCTGTGTATTGTACTAGGAAACTGGAATTAAGGAAAGTATAATTATAGATGAAAAATGTTCATAGATATCGTAATTAATTTGAATATTTCAAACGTTAAATAAGGAGACGACATCTATGAACACTATTACTATAACACAAAACCTTAAAAATATACACCTTAAGTAAATTATTTTTGTAGCTTACTTAATTTTACTAGGATCCCTCTAAACTTTACATTACTTATAAAAGTTGTTATAATTGTTGCTAAATTAGGAGGACTTTATGCAGGAAAATTTAAACATTAGTTCGAATCTTGAAGTTTTTTATGACGTGTTTGATGAATCTTGTAGCTTCTTATATGAAAAGCTCCATAAAAACTATTTAGAATTAATTATTTTAACTGCTAAAAATATTTTAGCAGGCGAAGTTTTAAATGACCTAGAAGACGAAGATATTAAAAAATTAGCTGATATTTATAAGCCTTTAGAAGACAAAGACTTTAACGTGGAAGAGATTAGAAAGGCTATGCAAGCCCAAATCTTGAAAGGCATTAAAGAAATGAACTTCCAGAATGGTCTTACCACCCCGGATAGTATTGGCTTATTAATGGCTTATTTAATTTCTAGGCTTACTAAAGAAAAGGTTTTAAATATTTGTGATCCTTTAATTGGTTCAGGGAATATGTTATATACAATCTCTAACCACCTAACTAGCACTCTAAACTTATTTGGGGCTGATCACAATGAATATATGATTAGAATTGCAAAAGTCTTTGCGGACTTACTTGAAACTGAAGTTGAGCTACATTTAGAAGATACCTTAAATTTAAATATTTATAATCTTGATTTTATTGTCTTTGATATGCCAAACATTATTAAAGATAGTAAGAAGGAAAAAGAAGATGCGATGTATCTCCCATACAAGTGGATCTTACATTATAACGAAATGATTAAAGATAATGGCTATATTATTGGCTTAATTAATAACGACTTTTTTGACTATGATAAAGACGCTAAATTTAAGAAAAAACTATTAGAGACTAGTTCAATTATTGGTTTAATTGAGCTTCCTGATAATATGTTTGTCAGCAAACCTAAAAGTCTTATGATTATTAATAAGAAGGTTTGGGACAAAAAGAAATGTTTTATTACGAAGATAACTAGTTTAAGTGATGTTAAAACCTTTAATGCGGAACTATATAAACTAGAATCTTGGTTAAATGAAAACATTAAGTTAGAGTAATAATATGGATAAGATTAGATTTTTAATGGTAGGCTCTGGTTTTAGAGCTAAACTATACACGAAAATCGTTAAAAGGATTCCTAATCTTTTTGAGGCTTTAGTTTTGTGTCGAACTAAAGAAAAGGCCCTACTATTTAAAGAAGAAACTAAAGTAAATACTACTGATAGTTTAGATGAGGCCATTTCCTTTAAGCCAATGTTTGTCGTTGTAGTGGTTAATAAAGAAAATATTGCGGATGTGGCAATTGAGTGGCTAGATAGAGGCTATCCTGTTTTAACAGAAACCCCGATTGCCTCATCAATTGATAAATTATTAAAACTTTATGAACTAGCTAAAAAGGGAGCTAAGATTGCAGCTTCTGAACAATACCAAAGATATCCTTATCTAGCTAGTATTATTAAAAGTGTTGAAGAAGGTTTAATAGGGAAGCCCCTATCTTTATATATTTCCTTAGCACACGATTATCATGCATCTAGTTTAATAAGAAGATGCCTTAATGTATCTAAGTTTAGGTATATAATGCATGGTATAACGTATCTTGATAAGGACGTCGTCGTGACCTCATCAAGAGAAGGCATTATTACCGATGGTAGAAGAGACGCGGAAAAGAGAAATGCTATTTTCCTTGATTTTGAAGAAGGCAAGCACGCTGTCTACGATTTTAGCGGTTTAGAGTACCGTTCCCTTATAAGAGCACGCACTATTATTGTTCGCGGGACGGACGGGGAAATAAGAAATAATGAGGCTTATTATGTTGTCGATGGCACGTCTTATCAAAATAAACTTAAACCATATATTGAACCAAGACATTTAATGTTAGCAAAGTATTTTAATATAGATAAAGACTCCTTTGATTTAAGTGAAGAAAACGATATGTTTGCGGTTAGTACCGTATTATATGATATGTATAGTTATGCTTTAGGTGGAGACGTACCATATAAACTAGAATACGCTTTAGATGATGTTTTATTTTGGCTAAATATAACAAAAGCTACCACGAGTAAATACGAAGAAGTTAAACAAGAAGAAGTGCCTTGGAATAGTAATTAATAAAATTTGTATACCTAAAGCTAATAAAAGTAAAAACACTTATTTATGCCGACAAAGTTGAAAAAAACAGCAAAAGTGTCGGCATAACTCACGGTTTTTTAATGGTATAGGTGTTAATTAAATCTATTAATAACTAGTATTTTTTCAACTTCAAAAAAATATTAAATTCTCACATTGCCTGAAAAATTTTGACATATGTGGTGATTAATACAACGCCATTTGTTTACGTTTTTGTTGACAAAATCATAAATTTGTTTAGAATATAGGTAGAGAGTGATTTGAGCTCTTGGTTGGAAGTGATAAAGACTATTTTTCGTCTTTATCGTGATGATTCTTTGTCATCACTAGTATTATAAAAATATAATACAAAGATAGGCAAGTTCCATCTTGACCTCCTAATTAATAACGCGTCCAATCTCCAAATGAAGCTTTTTTATATATTATCATATAAAGTATTACCAGCTATTGTGGCTGGTAATTTTTATTATCTAATAAATGCCCTAATACTTGTCTAGATTACTAGATTATTTAAGTTAGTACTATGTTAAAATACTACTAATTTAGCTAATAGCTACTATAAACGGAATTTACCTTTACAAAGAACTTGCCAAAAATATTAAGCTTTAGCACTACAAAAAAACAAAAAATTGTGCTATCATATATTAGAAAAAAATATAAAAATTTAATAAGAAAGTAGGAATTTGAAAAAATGAAAATTATGGCTGTTAATGCAGGTAGCTCATCTATTAAATTTCAGCTACTAGAAATGCCAAGTGAAACTGTAATTGCTTCAGGCGTTATGGAAAGAATAGGACTAGAAGAAGGTATTTTTACTATTAAGTTTAATGGCAAAAAAGAAGAAACTCATCCTGTTTTAAAAGACCATGCGGTTGGGGTAGAATTATTACTTAAATCATTAATTGAAAAAGGCATCTTAAAAGATCTAAAAGAAATCGTTGGCGTTGGTCACAGAATAGTCCAAGGTGGGGAATACTTTAAAGATTCAACTTTAGTTGATGATGAAGTAGTTAAAAAGATTGCGGATTTAGCCGATCTTGCTCCACTACATAACCCAGCTCATATCATTGGTATTAATGCTTTTAGAAAGGCTTTACCAGATGTACCTCAAGTTGTTGTATTTGATACGGTCTTTCATCAAACAATGCCAGAAGAAGCTTATATGTATGCAACACCTTATGAATGGTATACTAAATATGGTATTAGAAAATACGGGGCTCATGGGACTAGTCATAAATACGTTTCTCACCGTTGTGCTGAAATTATGGGTAAGGATGTTAAAGACACAAAGATCATCGTTTGCCACTTAGGTAATGGTGCTTCTATTTGTGCCGTTGACGGGGGAAAATGCAAAGACACCTCTATGGGTTTAACACCACTTGAAGGTATTCCAATGGGTACACGTTCTGGTAACCTTGACCCAACTGTTGTTTCTTTCATTGCTGAACACGAACATTTAACGGCTGGTGAAGTTGTTAATATCTTAAATAAGAAGTCAGGTTATTTAGGTATGTCAGGTCGTTCTAATGATGCCCGTGATGTTACAAAAGGCATGGAAGAAGGAGATCATCGTTGCAAATTAACCTTCGATGTTCAAGCTAAGAGAATTGTTGATTACATTGCCGCCTACTATGTTTATATGGGTGGTTGTGATGCGATTTGCTTTACGGCTGGTATGGGTGAAAACCTCGTTCATTTAAGAAAGAATATCTTAGATAGATTAGGCGTTTTAGGCGTTAAAATAGATGATAAAGCTAATGATGTTCGCGGCGAAGAAGCAGAAATTACCACAAAAGATTCAAAGATTAGAGCTTTTGTAATTCCTACTAATGAAGAAGTAATGATTGCCCGTGATGTTGTTAGAGTAGCTCATTTAAGTTAATTTAGAGGTAGTGTGACTTCACACTACCTTTATTAAGTAGAAAGAAGTGTTAAAATGGATTTTCTTGCCAATTATTTAGAAATGGCCCCCAAATACAAGAAATTAGGGATGCCAGTTCCAAAAAAAGAAATGATTAAAACAGCTGAACAAATTGAAGGTATTAAAAAAGCTGGCCTTATTAATAATGCTGTTTTAGATGAAGTAGCTAAAAATATTCATGTTGGCATGTCAACCCTTGATATTGATAATATTGTTTATAATAAGACCAAAGAATTAGGAGGCATTCCAGCTTGTCTTGGGTATGAAGGCTTCCCTAAGAGTTGTTGTACCTCCATTAATGACCAGGTATGTCATGGTATCCCAAGCGACAAAGTTATTTTAAAACCGGGTGATATTATAAATGTTGATTGTACAACTATTTATAATGGCTTTTATGCGGACGCCTCACGCATGTTTTCTTTTGAACCGATTGATGAAAAAGCCTTTGAACTAATAAAAGTGACAAAAGAGAGTCTTGAACTATCTTTAAAAGTCTTAAAACCCTATTGTCGTTTAGGCGATATTGGCTATACGATTGAACACTATGCTAAACAACACGGCTTTAGTGTGGTTCATGAAATCGGGGGCCACGGAGTAGGTATCGAATTTCACGAAGACCCTTATGTTGCTCATTTTGGTAAAAGGGATACAGGCCTTGTTTTGTTCCCGGGAATGGTCTTTACAATTGAACCAATGATTAATACTGGCACGCGTAAAGTCTTCTTAGATGCAAGCAATAATTGGACAATTTACACAATGGATGGTGGCTTATCCGCTCAAGTAGAACACACCGTGGCTATCACGGAAGACGGATACGAAGTTTTAGCTTATTAGGAGAAATTTTATGTTAACATATGAAGATTTAGCAGATTATATCTTCCCTGAAGTCAAAGATACAATTAGTGATTTAGAAAAGAAGTACCCCAAAAGAAACCTAAAAGAAGGCGCGATGGTAACCCGTTTTGCCCCGAGCCCGACGGGTTTTTTACATACGGGTAGTTTATTTACCTCTTTAATTAGCTACCTTCTAGCTAAACAGTCTGGTGGTGTTTTTTATATTAGACTTGAAGATACCGATACCAAAAGAGAAATTGCTGGAAGTGGCGCTGATTTAGTTAAACAGCTTGCTACTTTTGGCATCATACCTGATGAAGGTTATTTTAGTGATGACTTAGAAAAAGGTATTTATGGCCCTTATAAACAAAGTAAAAGATCTTATATTTATAAAGTTGTTATTAAAGAATTAATGGCTAAAGGACGCGCTTATCCGTGTTTTTGTTCACCTGAAGACCTTGCTAAATTAAGAGCAGAACAAGAAGCAAACAAGGAGATTCCTGGTTATTACGGCAAATATGCTAAATGCCGTAATTTGACACCTGAAGAAGCCCTTAATCTAATCAAAGAGGGTAAGCCTTATATCATTAGATTTAAGTCAATGGGGGATCATAATAACAAGATTAAAGTGCACGATGAAATACGAGGAGATCTCGAGTTAACCGAAAATGATCAAGATATCGTCATCTTAAAAAGTGATGGACTTCCAACTTATCACTTCGCGCACTTAGTTGACGATCACTTTATGCATACAACGCACGTTACGCGTGGTGAAGAGTGGCTTGCAAGTCTACCTATTCATATTGAACTATTTGAGGCCGCTGGTTTCCCACTTCCTAAATACGCCCACCTACCAGTTATTATGAAAGAAGAAAACGGAAACCGTCGTAAATTATCAAAAAGAAAAGACGCCGAAGCGGCTGTATCTTACTTTATTGAACAAGGCTATCCTAAGTATGCCGTCATTGAATATTTATTAACGCTTGCTAATTCCAATTACGAAATGTGGCGAGAAGAAAACTTAGATAAGCCTTATACGGATTTTAAATTAAGCTTTAACAAGATGAGCCTAGACGGGGCCTTATTTGATATTGAAAAAATCTTAAATATCGCAAAAGAAAGACTAGCTTATAAAGAAGCTAGTGAAGTGGAAGCTGAGTTAAAAGAGTGGACGAAGACTTACGATAAAGACTTTTATAACCGGATCACAGAAAACGAAGAATTTATTATCGAAATATTAAATATCGATAGAGAAAAAGCTAAACCTCGTAAAGATTACGCTAAATATAGTGATGTTTATCCGTTAATTAAGTTTTTCTATTCTGATGAATATGATAAATTAAGCAAAAATGGTTATGAATGGAACACCGAAAAACCAAAGGATGAAATAGCTAATATCTTAAAGTATTATAAGGATAACTATAAACTAGCAGATGATGAAAGTTTATGGTTTAACGACTTAAAAGAGATATGCCCACAATTTAACTATGCCGCAAATACAAAAGATTATAAAAAGAATAAAGAGGCTTATAAGGGGCACGTTGGTGATATTGCCGAATATTTAAGAGTAGCTTTAACAACACATAAAAATTCGCCAAACCTCTATTCTATTATGAAAATACTTGGTAAAGACGAAGTTTTAAGAAGAATAGATATGGCTATTAGTAACTTGGAGGCGTAAAAATGGATTTTTTAGATTTAGCTAAAGCAAGATATTCTTGTAGAAACTACCTAGCAAAAGAGGTAGAAGAAGATAAAATAAAGAAAATATTAGAGGCAGCAAGGCTTGCCCCGTCTGCTTGTAATAATCAACCACTAAGAATAATTATCACGAAAGATAACTTAAAAGAATTAGAGATTACGAAGTTTGACTTTAAGGCTCCTCTTACCTTAATTTGTCTATGTGACACCACCAAGGCTTGGACAAGAAGAAGAGACAATAAAAACTACGGGGTGGTAGACACAACACTCGCGATGATGCAAATGATGTTAGAAGCTACTAATTTAGGCCTAGCTACGTGTTTTATTGGGGCCTTTGATGAAGCTAAAATTAAGAGTGTTTATAATTTAGGCGATAACCTAGAAGTAGTAGGCCTCTTAAGCCTAGGTTATAGTAATGACTCCCCAAGTCCTATGCATAGTGAGAGAAAAGATATTAGTGAATTGTTAATAAAATAATGTGTAAAGTAAGGATAGACCATCTATCCTTACTTGCATATTTTACAAAAAATGATACAATATAGCTACTTGCTCCTATAGTGGAATGGTTAACACGTCTCCCTCTCAAGGAGAAGAATACGGGTTCGATGCCCGTTAGGAGTACCATATGAGATTTGTAGGTTTGATACAGCAAATAGCTTGTCAAACCTTTTTTTGACTTTATTACCTTTTGACTAAAATCTATTTAAATGATGAAAAAAAGATGATAAAATCATATTAGATAATTGTATGGATTGCTCAAGCATACTTAAAAACACTAAATAGAGAAAGGAAATAAATATGACTAAAAAAATAATAGCTGTTAATGCTGGACCTAGAAAAGGTTATAATACTGATACTTTAATTAATGAGGCTATATTAGGGGCTGAAAAAGCGGGGGCGGAAGTAGTAAAATACGATCTTTTCCGTTTAGACAAATATACAGGTTGTATATCTTGTTTTGGGTGTAAGAAAATAAAAAATCAAGGTCACTGTATCTATAAAGATGCCTTAACTCCTATTTTAGATGCGATTAGAGAAGGAGACGGCTTAATTATTGGTTCACCTAATTACCTGGGCGAATTAACCGCTTCTTTTAGAGCACTATATGAAAGACTTATCTTTCAAAATCTTACTTATAATAAAGAACATTATTGTTGTAATACTAACTTTATCCCTGTTTTACTTATAATGACTAGTAATGCTGGAGAAAACTTTTATACTGATCTATTAAAAAATTATCAAGACAACTTAACTAGATTTATTGGCCCTACTAAAGTCTTAGTAAGTGGCGATACTATGCAACTAAAAGATTATGCGTCTACTGATTGGCCGTGGAACTTGTTTGATCCTATAAGAAAAAAGGAAAGGCATGAAAAAGTCTTCCCACTTGAAAGGAAAAAAGCCTTTGAAGCAGGATATGATTTAGCTAATTTTAGCAAAGAATAGATAAAATGAGAAAATATAAATATGAAGTAGTTACACTAGGCTATGCCCTTAGTAAGAAAGTACTGACAAAAAAGCTTCAGGAGACACTAGATTAAAAGACAAATGAAGGTTGGAAGTTAGTTAAATATGATTTTTCTGATTGGCTTGGTGCCTGTGTGGTTGTTTTTGAAAAAGAAGTTGAAGAAGATGACCTATGAGTAGTTATATGGCAAAATATTGTTCTTATAAGATTTTAAGAAACCAATTTTGAGGTAATTAAAGATTTGGAGATTATGTATGTTTAAGAAAATATTATTAACACTATTTTTATTGCTTCCTATAACTGGTTTGTTTTCTTGTTCCTCTAATGATAAAATCAGTGAGCTTTCAATAAAAATCAATGAATATTCTAGCTACCTTAAAATGATTGAGGCTGAAACCAAGCTTCACGAAAATATGCCGATGAAGAAAAAATAGTCTTTCCCCTAAATGATTTAAATGTTGAGGTAGAAAACGTAAATATTACATTGGTGGTATTTGTTATTGTCTTCTTGAAAATAAGGATAAACCCACCTATTGCAAAAACTTTAATTGTGAGTACCTAAGATATAGAGAATTATTTATTGAATATTGGTTTGATGATGGGAATGTTGTTACCGTTATTTATAAAAATAAACCATTAGACAAAACTAACACTTTTCATTGGATTAACAGTCTTGGCGGGAATTGTTATAGATATGAACTTCATTCTAATGACGATTTTTCTTATATTTTAGAAGATTCTAATAGTAACTATCTTTGTGGGATGAAGATGTTAAAAAAAGATGATAGTCTTAAGTCATTATTCTTTGATATAATTACTTCAAGTATTTGTTAATTTTTATGCCCTTATGGTATCTTTAAAATAGCAAATTAAGATATTGCATATTTTATAGAAGACGTCAGTAGTTATGCTGACGTTTTTTAAATTTTAAATTACATAAATAATTTTATCTTTATGGTTTAAAATCTAAATAGCTACTATGAAAACTTTCAATAATTGTAAATCACTAGATGATAGTTGCTTTTTATTATTTGATATTGTTTCATTAGTACTTTTAGCTAGTTGAAACTTTAGTAGAAAGCATCAAAAGTATTTAATTATTATACTTGTAATTATTATAATTTAAAGTATAACATTAATATTGAACGTTGGAGGCGCGACATGTCTAAATTTGTTAACCGGGTCAAAGAGTTAGATACACTTGAATAACAATACGAGTTAAACTTTTCTTCATTTGTCGTTATTTACGGCCTAAGTTTGGCAGTTGTTGTGCTCTATGATTCTATTTCTATAATTTGATTTTTA
>C._urophasianus_2_cecum__coassemble_34_pt1 | contig 45452 bp, 42 predicted proteins | sample C__urophasianus_2_cecum__metabat2_low_PE_014 | metagenome-assembled genome bin C | reverse complement strand
ATATTTTAGCTGATATGACTAGTTTTGATAAGTGGGGATATCTTTTATAGACACGGGTTATCAAGTATTAAAATCTAAACATGCTTAAAAGCCCTACCCCTAGACCCTAGGAAGGATAAGTGATTGGGGTATTATTTTATACTTTTTAGGTATTGCTTAGAATTTATCCAATTTAATAGAAATATTTTAGAAAAATAGGCAGGCAAATAGCTAAATTATGCCTTAATCTCGCCTTTTTTAGCTATTTTAAAGACACAAAAAACCGTCCTAAGACGGTTTAGTGATTAATATTGTTGTTGGTGTTTGACTTAATCTTTAATCTATTGATAGCCCGGGCGAGCCTTGCTTCCGTGGTATAGTATTCTTGCCTACTCATCTTTTGGAGTAGGTGTTCACGCGCTTTTTCTTCTGCCCTTTTAGCTCTATTAAGATCGATTTCATCTGGTCTTTCAATCGAGTCTACTAAAATTAAGACTTGGTTATTTTCAACTTTAAACATCCCAGAAGATACGGATAAGATTTCTTCTTTATCCTCGTTATACTTTGTTTTTAGCACACCCGGCGTTATTGCCCCAAACATATTATAGTGGTTGGCTAAAATACCGTATTGCCCGTTAGAGGACGGGACAACTAAAGACACACACTTGCCTTCATAAAAAGCTTTGTCGGCAGCTAAGATTTTTACGTTAAAACTAGTCATCATGCGTCCCTTCTAGCGTCTTCGCCTTTTCTACTACTTCTTCAATCGTCCCGACATTATAGAAGGCGGCCTCCGGATACTTATCCATCTTGCCATCAATAATGGCCTTAAAACCTTTTAATGTGTCTTCTAGAGGCACATATTTACCTTTAAGACCGGTAAACTTTTCAGCGACAAACATCGGTTGGGCTAAAAATCTTTGAATCTTACGCGCTCTTGAGACGGTTAGTTTATCTTCATCTGATAATTCGTCCATCCCTAAGATGGCAATAATATCTTGTAGTTCATTATACTTTTGTAAGATTTCTTCAATCTTGCGAGCGATCGTGTAGTGCTCTTCCCCTACGATATCTGGCTCAAGAATTCTAGATGATGAGGCAAGCGGGTCAACGGCTGGGTAAATGCCTTGTTCCGCAATTTTCCTTGACAAAACAGTCGTTGCGTCAAGGTGCGTAAAGGTCGTGGCTGGTGCCGGGTCGGTTAGGTCATCCGCTGGTACGTAGATAGCTTGAATTGAGGTAATAGACCCATCACTAGTTGAAGTAATCCGCTCTTCTAGTTGCCCAAGCTCTTCGGCAAGTGTCGGTTGATAACCGACCGCAGAAGGCATTCTCCCAAGTAAGGTTGATACTTCACTACCTGCTTGGACAAACCGGAAAATGTTATCAATAAAAAATAACACATCTTTTTTCTCGACATCTCTAAAGTATTCAGCCATCGTAAGTCCGGTTAGCGCGACTCTCATTCTAACCCCGGGTGACTCATTCATTTGCCCAAAGACAAGGGCGGTCTTATTAATAACCCCACTATTTTTCATCTCAAGGAAGAGGTCATTACCCTCTCTACTTCTTTCCCCGACCCCGGTAAAAATAGAGTAACCACCATGTTTCATGGCGACGTTGTTAATTAACTCTTGGATTAAGACAGTTTTACCGACCCCGGCCCCACCAAGAAGACCTATCTTCCCACCTTTTTGATAAGGTAGTAATAAATCGATAACTTTAATTCCTGTTTCTAAGATTTCAATATCGACCTTTTGACTAGAAAAAGCTGGGGCTTTTCGATATATTGGCCAGTGTGGCGTATCTTCTTCTACTTCCTTGCCGCCATCAATTGTATGCCCTAGCACATTAAAGATTCGGCCCAGCGTCTTATCCCCGACTGGTACAGTGATAACATTACCGGTCGGAAAAACGTCCATATTCCTAGCAAGTCCATCTGAACTAGCTAGCATAATCGCTCTTACAATATTATTTCCCATATGCATAGCTACTTCCATATATAATTTTTCTTTTCCTAACTTAACATATAAAGCTTCTTTAATCTTAGGTAAGTTACCACTATCAAATAAAACATCAATAACCGGACCTGAGACTGAAACTATTTTACCGTTCATTAGCTTCCTTCTTTCTAGCTCTTGTGCTAGCGGCAATCTCCGTTATTTCTTGGGTAATTGCCGCCTGTCTAACTTGATTATACAAAAGGGTTAAAGAATCTATAATCTTTTTGGCATTATCATTAGCCTGACTCATCGCCATCATTCTGGCTTCTTGTTCACAACAAAAACTATCGACAAGCGCGCTATAAATAAAGCCTGAGACATAACTTTTAATGACACTTTTTAAAACTTCCTCTAAACTAGGATAATATGTTAGATTATTTACTATTTGTTCATCCTTATCATCACTAAACATTTGACGATGAAAAGGTAAAATTCTAAACATATTAGCTTCCCCGACAAGGCCGCTTTTTAAATCCGTATAAATAACGTAGAGTTTAGTAAACTTAGACTGATGGTATTCTTCTAGAATAATATCTGTAATATCTCGCGCTCTATGCATCGTGGGGTTAGAGGCGGTAAAGATAAAGTCTTCAACAAAACTAATATGGTGTTCTTTAAAGTAATGTCTCCCGTATTCCCCCACAACATATAGTTTAGCTTTTGGGTAGTTTCTAATAAATTCAAGTGTCTTTTTAATAACGTTTTGGTTATAAGCCCCCGCCAAACCCTTATCAGCCGTGATAACTAAAGCGATATAAGAGATGTTTTCACTAGGGACGTTTTCAAGCGGGTAAAAGTATTTACTATGCGAGTTACTATTAACTCTAAACATTCTTTTAATTTCTGTTCTTAAAGCTTCAAAATAAGGCTTGGTTTCGTCAAAATCCGCCTTAGCCTTACGTAATTTTGTTGAAGCTATTAAATACATCGCATTGGTTATTTTATGCGTATCTTCGACGCTTTTAATTCTTTTTTTGATCTCTTTTGCGTCAGCCATCTTACTCACCTAGATAAGCATTTATATAACTTTTAGCGGCGTCTATAATCTCTTTTTTAAGTTCGTCTGTTAAAACCCTGCCTTCTTCAAGTTTTTGGCATAAGAGGCTTTGTTCTTTATTAAAGTGAGAAAGTAAATTGTCTTTGGCCTCACCAATCTTACTTAAGGGGATTTTAACAAATAAATGGGCAAGAGACGTTACTAAAATAATAACTTCTTCGTATTGTCGTAAAGGCTTATGTAAGCCCTGTCTTAAGACCTGCATTAAACAAGCCCCGTAAGCTAGCTCGTCTTTCGTAGCCGCGTCTAGATCACTTGCGAACTGGGTAAATACTTCAATCTCCCTATATTGGGCAAGATCTAGCCTTAAGGTACCAGTCGCCTTTTTAACAGCCTTCGTTTGGGCGTCTCCCCCAACACGCGAAACTGACAAGCCAATATTAATCGCTGGTCTTTGGCCACTAAAAAAGAGGTCACTTTCTAAAAATATTTGGCCGTCGGTAATAGAGATAATATTTGTCGGAATATAAGCTGAAACATCACTAGACTGGGTTTCAACAATAGGCAAAGCGGTAATTGACCCGCCGCCTTTTTCATCACTTAACTGCGCAGAACGTTCTAAAAGTCTTGAATGAAGATAAAAAACATCTCCGGGGTAAGCCTCACGCCCTGGTGCCCTCCCTAGTAATAAACTAATCGTACGATAGGCAATGGCGTGTTTAGATAAGTCGTCGTAAACAATTAACACGTCTTTTCCGTTATGCATAAAGTATTCGGCAAGTGCGGTCGCGGAATAAGGTGCGATATATTGGAGTGATGACTCATCACTTGCGAAAGACGCGACAACGACGCTATAATCTAGGGCCTCGTATTGCCTTAAGGTTTCTACAAGTCTCGCGACACTTGAGGCTTTTTGCCCAATTGCGACGTAGATACAGATAACGTCTTTTCCCTTTTGGTTTAAGATGGCGTCAAGGGCGATTGAAGTCTTACCGGTTTGTCTATCCCCGATAATTAACTCCCTTTGCCCCTTCCCAATTGGAAACATGGCGTCAATCGTTAAAATACCAGTTTCAAGTGGTCTATTTACTGGCTTTCTATCAATAATACTAGGGGCCGCTTCTTCAATTGGTAAGTATTTAGAAGTTTCGATATCGCCCTTCCCATCAATTGGGTTACCAAGGGCGTCAATAACCCGGCCTAAATAACTATCACTTACCCCGATACCAGCAGTTTTGTTGGTTCTATAGACCGCCATACCTTCTGATACGTCCTCATTTGAGCCAAATAAAATGGCCTGACTAGAGTATTCATTAATACCCATAATCATTCCCTTAACCCCACTATAAAAGACGACAATTTCGCCGTATTTTACGAGATCTAAGCCCTTAATCGTAACGACGCCGTCAATAACACTAACGACGCTTCCCATCTGTCTTGGGACTGATTTAGGCTTAAAGTTTTTAACCGTTTCTTTTATAATCGGAATAATATTTTGATTCTTATCAATACTTGAGATTTCTTCAACTAATTGTTCAAGACGCCCTCTCGTCGTCCAGTCATAAATATCAGAACCAACTTCTAGTAAAAAACCGGCTCTAATATTCGGGTCTTCAATAAAAGAGAGTGTTACGTCTCCGTATTTTTTTTCTAAGAACTCTAAAATCTTTTCTTCTTGAACCTTGGTTGGTCTAACGTTTGCGTATAAGACGGCGTTAATTATTTTCATCTTGATCACTTCCCTTAGTTGAATCTAGAAATTGATCAAATATTTCACTAGTACTAGAAGAAACCACCTTTTTAGTTGCCTCTGTAACTAAATTCTTAATTTCTTTATTCGCCTCATCTAAAATCTTTTCGCGTTCTTTTTTAGCGTTAGCTTCCGCCTTTTTAATAAGGCTAGAAGCCTCGTCTTCTGCTTCCTTCATTTTACTTGTCTTGTATTCTGCTAATTCTAAATCTAGGGCTTGACGTTTGTTCGTTATCTCATCATCAAGGCTTAGAAGCTTCTCTTTAACTTCTTTTTCTTTTTCTTCAGCCTTAGCGGAAATCGTTCTTGCCTTAGCGGCTTCTTCGTCATAATGAGCCTTTCTTTTAGCCATAAACTTTTTAACCGGGCTATAAAGTAAGAAATATAAGCCCCCTACTAAAATGACAAAGTTAAGTAAGTGAAGTAAAATTTGTTGCCAATCGATATTTAGAGGAATATCTGCTAAAAACATTATAATCACCTACTATAATACGAAGATAATTAAAATCCCAACAATTAAAGCGTAAATAACTACTGTTTCAATAAATACTAGACCTAACATAAAGCTAGAACGAATCTTACCTTCAGCTTCTGGTTGACGGCTGATACTTTCACTAGCCTTAGCAGTAGCCATACCCATGGCGATCGTACCACCTAGAGCGGCTAGTCCAATCCCGACACCAGCCCCAATAGCTTTAAACCCAATAGAGTTATCTACTGCCCCGGCTTCTTCAGCTAACTCGGCTGTTCCTTTTAACTGGCTAACTCCGTAATTTATCACATTTCCATCTAAATTTTTAAATACTACTAATACCCCAAGCACGATGGCTAAGGCGGCAATAGTAAAAATTAATACATAGCTAATTTTCTTAAAGTTTTTCATTTTATCCTCCTACGCTAATACTTCTTCCGCTACATTTTTCTTATTCTTTTTTGTTTTCTTCTTTTTCTCTTTAACTTCCGATACTTCACCGTAATAAAGAGCTGTTAACATCGTCAAAACATAAGTTTGAACAATCGCGTGAATTAAGGTAAATAACACACCTACGACAACCGGTAACACATAACTTAAGGCGCTGTAGTAATAAACAAGTTCAGTTACTAAAAGCCCACTTAAAAGTGCCCCAAATAATCTAAATGACATTGAGATCGGTAGGCTAAATTCCTTAAGGGTAAGTAAGACCCCCTTAGCCTTATTAGCTCTAATCCCGCCAAACATAATAACTAAATAAGATAAGCACCCAATCATAATAGCCCCGTTAATATCAGATAACGGTGCTGGAAGTGACATCGGTACCCCCGTAATACAAGTTATTTCAATCCCGATTAACTCAAATAAGGTGCCAAAAAAGATATAAGCTGCCGCCCCAAAGATGTAAGGTCCTAAAAACCTATTATGTTCAGGACTGTTTTTCTTAGCCATATCATCAAATAAACCAACTGCTTGTTCAAGCACCATTTGGAACTTCCCTGGCTCATACTTAAATCTCGGTATCGCAAATATCCTAATTAAAGCCGCAGCGACTAGTAAGACAATCGTAACGACATAACTAGAAATAAGCCCTGGGTTTACAGCAAGCCCAAATAAATTAATCTTATTTTGTTCATGTAAAACGGCATCTTTCATCGTCTCTTGAATCGATTCGCCCGTTTCAGCTCCCGGTACGAAGAAAGAGGCCACAAATAAGATAATTATTAAGGAAAAATAAATAATTAAACTAATTTTCTTTCTTTTTTTACTCATTTTTTCACCTCGAGTTTCTAAAAGAAACTAACTACAGTCCTATATTTTAGCACCAAATAAAATACTATTCAATTCTAAAAAGTAATGAAAGCACTTTAATAAAAAAGTTTTTATAAAGCCAAAAAATAAGAGCGCTCTTGTTTTTTTACGAGTTATTTATATCAAATTTCTAGGTTAAATAAAGCTAGTATGTTATAATTAATAAGAAGGTGAAAAAAATATGTATATGCGTGAAGAAACCCTAGGCTTTAAAGTTAAAGACTTAGACTTTGGTCATAATAATAAAATCTATATTCAAAGTATGACTAACACGAAAACTAGTCATATTGAAGATACTGTTAGGCAAATTAAAGAGTTAGAAAAAGCTGGTTGTGAGATTATTAGGGTAGCCGTCTTTGATGAAGAAGACGCTAAAAGTATTAGAGAAATAAAAAAAGAAATAACGATACCTTTAGTAGCGGATATTCACTTTGATCCTAACTTAGCTATTTTATCTATCTTAAACGGGGCTGATAAGATTAGACTAAACCCTGGTAATATCACGAGTAAAGAAAAAATTAAAGAAATCGTAAGTCTTTGTAAAGAACGTAATATCCCTATTAGAATAGGTGTTAATAGTGGCTCTCTCCCTAAAGACTTACATAAAAACCCCGTTGACATTGTGGAAGCGGCAAGACGACACATTGAGATCTTAGAGGAACTAGACTTCCATAATATCTGCTTATCACTTAAGGCAAGTGATATAAATCTTGCCTATGAAAGCTATAAACTAGCTTCCGAACTCTTCCCTTATCCTCTCCATATTGGGATCACTGAATCTGGCACTTCTTTTTCTGGTCTTATTAAAAGTTCTATTGGGATTTCTAAAATCTTAGACCTAGGAATAGGTAATACGATTAGAGTCTCTCTAACCGCGGACCCTATCCTTGAGGTAAAAGCGGCAAGAGAAATCCTAAAAGACTTAAAACTATCAACTAATGTTCCAAATCTTGTAAGTTGCCCGACCTGTGGTAGAATCCAATATAATATGATTCCCATCGCGAAAGAAATTGAAGAGTATTTGAGTAATGTAAATAAACCAATCACTGTCGCCGTCATGGGTTGTGCGGTTAATGGCCCTGGGGAAGCTAAAGATGCCGATCTAGGTATAGCTGGTGGTAAGGGTGAAGCTATCTTATTTAAAAAGGGTAAAATAATTAGAAAAATCAAAGAAAAAGATATTATAACTGAACTAAAAAAAGAAATAGACTTATTATAACCATTAGATATATTCTAATGGCTTTTTTATTCTTTCTTACTAAAAGGTGTAAACATTAACTTAAATAAAGTCCTAAAACGTGCAAATCACCCCAATTTTAACTTCTAAATTCGTGCAATTAGCTATTAAGAACTATAAGTAGCTCTTGAGTTGGTAAAACTTTTTATGAATTTTACTAGTCTTAAACTTCTGCCCAAAGACCTAGCTAACAATAACTTTAAATTATAAAAAAATATCTCTAAAGTAAACCATACTTTAGAGATATTTTATTTTTACATTAAATATAAATAAAATACTAGGCCACAGCCAAAGCTAAATAAATTAGCTATAAGGGCATAGACCCAAATCTTTAATTTAGACGTGTCTTTAAGCGTTAAACTATAAACTACCCCTTCCATAATAAAGATGGCTATTTCGAGGGCTAGATAGATAAACATTTCATAGATAAAGAAACTATTAAAATAAATCCAAATATTAAGCCCTACATTTAAAATAACTTGGGTAATAATATTAGTAAGTAAGATGATAAGATAATTACGTTTAGTCTTAATTCTAAATAATAAGGCTATTAAGACTTCTATTAAGATGGTAATAATTATTCTTACTACTAATAAGGCTATTTCTTTAGCGTAATCATAATTATTCTTTAAAACCAAATTATTACTATTTAGATTAACTAAGTAATAAGTTGAAAAGGCATATAAATTATAACTATCAGAAATATTAAAGATATCATTTAGAGTGTCATAAATTAATAACTTAAAGTCTTCAGGTGGGTAGTATGATACAGTGTACTTATTAGTACTAGAGATATCTATGATATCATAAATTAAATAGTAATCAGAAGTATAGTTAAAGAAAGCCATAAAGGTATCAAAACTAATATCTTTGGCAATTCTACTTTTAAACTCTTCTAAGGTTTCGTTATCCTCTTCATAGCCTATATGGGGCCCATTAACCTCATCTTTAGATAAAATGGTTACGTATTTACCCGATGCGTCTCCCGTAAACTCAATTGTTAAGCTTCTTTTAGGGCCAAAGTCAGCCCCCACAAGTGGAGTTAAAACAAGTACTAAAAGTAGGGTAATAAATAATGCAACCTTCTTCAAATCTTACCTCCACTCTTTTTAAGGTAGTTTAAAATGTCTTCTTTCTTATTTTCAAGTTTATCATTTAAAACAAGATTTAAGACTTCATTTAGTAAAAGGCCTATTTCCTTACCTTCATAACCCAGGGCGATTAGATCACGACCATTAATAGCTAGATCTTTAATTTGTAATGCTTCTTCATTTTCTTTTATTTCTTTTAATATCTTAATAATATCATCTCTATTAGTCGGGCAGGCATTAATGTGATCTTTATTATCCGCGTCCTGTAGGTCTAGTAGCTTTAGAATTAATTCATAACTATAATCCGGGGTTCTTCTAATTAATCTTTTAACTTGCCTTTTATTAACCTCAAAATAAGTATCATGTTCTTTAACTAAATAAAGAACCTCTTCTTTTTCTTTGTTTGATAGTTTTAACCTATTACAGATGTTTCTAGCAAGTGGTACCCCTTCTTCAGCATGTCCGTAAAAATGGCCCCAAATGCGGTTATTTTTGTATTCTTCGGTGTAAGTTTTAGGCTTCGCAATATCATGTAACAAGGCGGCTAGCCTCGTCGTGAAGTCTTTTTTCGCATAACTTACGACATAACTAATATGGGTATAGACATCGTGATCGTGATAGGGGTTATTTTGCTTAAAGTTAAAACATGGTCTTAACTCGGGAATAACACTAAAAATAACCTCGTGGTAACCTAACAAGGTATTTAAGACGTTTTTGCCTAATAAAATTCCTTTTAACTCTTCTCTAATTCTTTCGCCTGAGATGTAAGTTAAAATCTTGGGGGCTAGTCGAACGCTTGCCATTTTTGTTTCCTCGTCCATTTTAAAGTTAAGTTTAGAAACAAACCTTAAGCCTCGTAAGATTCTTAAATAGTCTTCTTCAAACCGGTTATAAGGATTATTAACGGTTCTAATTATTTTGCTTTCTAAGTCTCTCACCCCACCATATAAATCAACAAGACCCTTTTCTTTGTTATAAGCGAGGGCGTTTATCGTAAAGTCTCTTCTGGCTAAATCGTTAGCTAAATTCCTCGTAAAAGAAACCTCACTCGGGTGCCTCCCATCTAGGTAGTCTTTATCAACTCTATAGGTCGTAATTTCAATTTGGTGATGTTTATAAAAGATGGTTATTGTCCCGTGTTTTTCCCCGTTATTATTAATTATTTTATAATCTTTAAAGATTTCTTTTATTTCGCTAGGTGTTCTATCCGTGGTGATATCAAAGTCATGCGGCGTAAGACCTAGTAACATGTCTCTTACACAGCCCCCTACAATAAAGGCCTCCCCGTATTTATTTATAATATCTAAGACTTCTTCTATATAGCTAGGAATAACAATACCCATCGTATCACCTCAAGTTCTTTAACTCATTATAGCACAATTTTAATTGCTTAATTAATATTTTTATTTATTAACATACTAATAAAAAGAAAAGCCATCTAAACTAGATGGTTAAAATAAGATCTTTTCTTTTTCGCATTAAGATACAAATAATCCCACTTAAAATACCGGTAATTATCGATAAGAATAAGATAATAGGATAATAATATAAGACCCCCGGAGATGACATGTAAAGGTAGGCTACTAGTATCTGACCAGAGACGTGTGCGATACTGCCAAAGACGGATACCGTCACACTTGATAAAAACTTAAGACGCGAGAATATAAACATTAAAATAAAAGAGAAGGCGCCCCCACTTAAAGACATCAAGAAATTGACATTTAAGAAGGTTCCTCTAATAAAAGATATTAATAAGATTCGAGCTATTAAGATTAAGAGGGCGGTATACCACTTATCTTCATAAAGTAAAAATAAGACAATTACATTGGCTAGTCCTAGTTTAACCCCCGGAATAGGGAGTGGGATTACAGATTCAACATAAGATAAAATAATAGAGATTGCTAGATAAAGGGCTAGAATAATAACTCTTTTAATTCTTTTTCTATTCATAAGTAAGCCTTATTTCAATCTTATTAGGAAGACAAATAATTGGAGGATCTTGACTATCAATTATTTTACCGTGATTCACGCAGGTTTGATCGGGACACCCAGAATATGATACATAACAACCATCCTGGTCTGCCACAATTTCAACCCGAGAAATTTTACCCCTAACTGTTATTTTTACTTCATCTACAACAGTCGTTAAATCAAGCTGATAGATAAGCACATTATCCCGCCTCACTTCCATTATTTTTCGCGAGCCTTTAAGGTCCGGACGCAAATAAATAGTTAAGGCAAGTATTACAACAAGAACTAAGATTACGCTAATAATTAAGGCGTCATACCATCTAAACTTCATCTTAAGCCTTGGTTCTTGTGTCCTTTATAATCTTTTCGTCTTTCGTGATAATGACTCTAAGATTATTTTCTTCAATGTACTTATTTCTCACATCATCTGGCATGACAAATAGCGCCGTTGACAAAGCGTCAAGTCTCCCGGAATCCTCGCCTAAGACGGTCACACTTGAAACAAAGTTTACGGGTTCCCCGGTAAAAGGCGAGATTAAGTGGTGATAACAGGTATTATTTTCAAATCTATTTTGTTCGGACGGGCTAGAGGTGACGACTGCTTCATTAGAAGATAAAAAACTTGTAATACCGATAGTTTTTTTATTTTTCCACTGACCTCCCTCTTTAATATAGATCGTATTTTGATTCCCGTTCATATAAAAGAAGAGGTCGCCGTTATTTCCTTCATTACTTTTAGGAAGGGTATTCCCATAACTACTACTAGCCTCTTTTCCAGCCTCTAGGCCTAAAGACACCCCATCTAAATACCAGAACCCATCAGCTTTCGAAATAATTGGGTCCTCGTTAGGATAGTTAAAGACATAAGATAAAATGATATTAAAGCCAGGACTATTGTAGTTTTCGCCCATTAATAGATTAGAACTACCCGCATTTAGTAAGTAATACTTAATGTCATGACTTTTAAAGTAAAGGTAAGCTTTATTAGTGGCAAAACCTTTGGCAATTCCCCCAAGATCAATTAGGGCCTCATTAGGCGTGTTATCATTTTTAATAGTTACAAGGTTATTTTCCCCAAACTCTAAATAGGTATCTTGAGCTATTCTAGTAAAACATGCCTTGTCCCCAGCATTAGGCGGAATCTTGTCAACATAGCCAATATATCTTTTCCACAGGTGGTTTAGCTCCCCTAAAAACGGGTTAAAATAGCCCTTTGTTTCTTCTTTCATGTAGACGGCAAACTCTAACAACTCATATAGTTCATCTGATACTACCATACTTCTATCTTTGTTAAGTTTTGCCAGTTCACTATCATAACTTTGAGGTGAGTAAATGTCATAACCATCATCAGATATATTGTCATAAGTATCATATATTTCTTTAATATCATTGTAGATGTCGTTAGCTTCGTTTTGGGTTTTTGAAAATACCCCTAAAGTAATAACTGTTCCCATACTATAGAAGGTCCCCGTATAGTAAGTTAGGTCACCAGGCGTATTAGGGGTATTACTACCACCAGGATTTTGTGTTTCATACATCCCACCGGGATTTGTTGTATCATACATACAACCAGTTAACAGGATTAGTAAGCTAAGGCTTAATATTAATAATTTTTTTATGTTATCACTCCTTAAGGAGATTTTACTTTAAAAGCCGTGCACACTTAACACGGCTTTATAATCTTTTAGTATTTTTTGTTATTATCCGCAGGATTCTTATCTAAATACTCTTTAAGTTTAGCTGGCACTCCCGCTTTAGCGCCTGGTCTGCATAAGTCAAGGCTAGAGGCCTCGCCTTTAACAATCGCCGTTGCGTACCCATTACAACCCGGGTACCCACAAGCCCCGCAGTTCGCGTTTGGTAAAATAGCCGTAATATCCGTGATTCTCGTGTCTTCTTTGACGTAGAAAAACTTAGCCGCAAAGGCAAGGCCAAACCCAAAGATGGCCCCTAGTCCTGCTAAGATTAAGACTGCCCATAATATTTCCATCTTAATTATCCTCTTTCTTTTTATCTTCTTCTTTTATTTTATTAATAGCACTAAAAGCACAACTAAGCTCTGTACAACTTTCACACTTCACGCTTTCCGCAATACTTTCACATTCTGGTGGTACGGCGGTTCTTTTGTTAGAAATGTAAGTCACAAAGAAAATTACTACTAATAAAATTATGACAATAATACCTAAAATTAAAGGCCACATTTAGATCATCCCTTTAATGCCCATAAAAGCTAAAGCCATAATAAAGGCCGTAACTAAGGCAATAGGGATACCTTTAAAGGCTTTAGGAATATTAGAAGATTCCATTCTAATTCTAATCGTTGAAAATAAGAATATGACAAGTGCGAACCCTAGTGAAGTCCCAAGGGCATTAGCCATAGATTCTAAGAAATTATAGCCCATACTACTATTTTCGGTAGCGACCCCAAGAACCGCACAGTTAGTCGTAATTAAAGGTAGGTAAACCCCAAGGGCACTATAAAGGCCTGGGCTATATTTTTTAATAATCATTTCGACTAATTGAACTAAAGACGCAATGACTAAGATATAAACAAGCGTGTCCATAAATTCAATATTAGCCGGAACTAAGATATAGTTATAAATTGGGTAACATACTGCCGCCGCAATCACTATAACAAAGACGACGGCTGCCCCCATCCCAATCGCGGAGGTTGGTTTTTTAGAAACCCCTAGGAAGGGACAAATCCCATAAAAACGTGATAAGGTGACGTTATTAATAAGCATCGCATTAACGATACCTAAGATAAATGCTAAAAACATCTTATGCCGCCTCCTTCATATTACTTTGTTCTTCGGCCTTCATTTTGGCTATTTTTTCTTTTTTTAATTCTTCAATTCGCGCTTTTTCTTCTCTTACAGCTTTTTCGGCCTTATGGATCTTATAAAACTGAATCACCGCTAAGATGCAGGCAAGGGTTAAGAAACCGCCAGGAGACTGGACAAACATATCAATCTTATATGCTGCTAAAGGTGTCCAAGACACTTTCGGAATAAAGGTAAAGATATTGCCAAAACTAAAACCACCAGTCCCAATAAACTCTCTAATGACAGACATAATAAGTAAAGCCATCGCGAAGCCCACAGACATCCCTAAGGCATCAATTAAACTAGAAAGAGGTCCGTTTTTACTAGCAAAAGTTTCCGCTCTTCCTAAGATGATACAGTTAACAACAATTAAAGAAATGAATACCCCTAAGGTTTGATAAAGCTCAGGTAAGTAAGCTTCACAAAGCATTTTAACGATTGTTACGAATGTCGCAATAATAACAATATAAGCAGGTATCTTAACTTCTTGAGGTATCACTTTTCTTAATAACGAAATTAAGACATTTGAGCCAATTAAAACAATTAAGAACAAAATAGCCATCCCAATTGCTGATTCAATTGAGGTTGTCGTAGCTAAAGTCGGACAACAACCAAGTAAACCAACTAAAACCGGGTTTTCTACTATAATACCTTTGAGGAAGTTCTTCTTTTGACTTATTTTCCCTTCCATTAGTTATTACCTCCTTCAGCTAAAGCTTCTTTAATTAAATCTATTACAAGACTAGTCCCAAGAGTCGCCCCTGAAGCAGCTTCAACCTTGTCAATATCATCTTTTGTCATGCCGCTTGTAAAACTGTTATTAACAAAATCACTAACCGTCTTATCACGACCTGCCGTTTGACCGTTAAAGATTAAAGAAACGCTATTTAAAGAGTCGTCTTCATTAACAATTACTAATAGGGCTAAATCAGGATCACGGGGAGCACTAGTTTTACCATATAAAACATAACCACGAGCTATCACATTATTATTATGATCTTTAACACTAGCCCCGTAAATTATACGACTACCTTTAAATGCCGTGATACTTTCTAAAGTCTCTGCCCCATCTGTTTTTAACATAGCATCATCATAATAAGCATTATAAGCTTCTTTTACTAGCTCTACTACTGTGTTTTCTAAATCATTAGAGCCTTTAATTTCACTTACTTCGACACTATTGAGGCCACTTTGATAATTTGCCTCCACAAAGGAACCTACATCACCACTTAAAGTCATAACACCAACTAAACCAGTATCACTAATACCTATAGCTAATGTTACGTCTCCATCTTTTACAAAGTAGACATAACCTAGATAACTACCATTTTGATAGTTAAGTGTACCATAAACCTCATACCCTGCCACAATGTTACCACTTGGGGTAATTGGTTTAGAATGTTTTAAAACCATTAATGGGAATAACATTTTAGCTATTGTCTCGTAATAAATAGACGTATCTTCACCATTTGCCTCTTCGTTCATTGCGATCTTAATACCTAAAGTAGCTAACTCTGAAGTATAAGATGAACCAATTTGAATAGCTTTGTCAGACTTGCCTTCTTCAATAATAGCATCAATATCACTACCATCCGTAAAGACTCCGGCAATTTCGGTTAAGTCCGCATGGTTATTTTCAATATCAACTAGCTTTTTGAAGGTTCCATCAGAATTTAGAGCTACTAACATTCTATTATACCCATATTCGTTAGTTAAATAGATTAGATAGGCATCGCCAAGTAGATTATTACTTGTATCTTTAACTTCTACTTTTTGTTCAATAGCTGGGTTAGTAAAGCCAGACTCAATAACACTAGAATTAATATAACTATATTCTTCGTAGATATCTTTAAGTTTAAGCCAATTAATTACATCAGCTAAGGTTACTAAGATATTCTTAATCGTATCATTACCAGTTAAGTCATCTAAATCACTTCTTGAAGTGCCCTTTACATCTTCTAAGAAATTCTTGTCATCTTCACAAAGCTCTTTAGCTCTGAAATCGACATAATTGCCCTTATCATCAAAGGCTAACAAGACTTCTTTATCATTAATCTTAGTAAAGATAGCGTAACCTAAAACTTGGTCTACTTGGTAGCTAGAAATACCTCTTACTTCAATCGCTTTTGTAACAGTTACCTCACCAATATTTATAAACTTATTAGTTACGTCTTTAGATCTTGTATAGACCGCAAATGGGAAGATCTCTTTAATGGCAACTTCTAGATCAATGGCATCACTTGTCTCGCTACTTGCCTCTGCCATGGCTTGTAAGACGGCAAGACGTGTCATTTCTACCGTAAAGGAACTATCCGCATTAACTGTGTCATATTGGATATCACTAACACCACTTTGGTCTAGTCCTACAAAGTGACTTATAACCTCATCTCCAATATCACCATGGTTATTTTCGACATCATAAATACTAATTAATTTATTATCGCTGCCTAAATATACCAAGATATAGTTATGAGAATAAGGGTTGATAACTTCTATAATATAGGCTTTATTATAGTTACTATCACTATCATTTAACTTAAACTGAATGCCTGAAATAGTACTTACTAACTGAATTCCTGATTCTGTCGTTTGTTTGGTACTTGGATATTTGAAATCAGTTATTCTTGTAGCTTTCATTAAGTCTAGACCTGGAATTGCACTTAGATAAATTAAGTTATCACTATATAATTCGGACATGCTAGGCTTAGGATAGCTCTTCCCATTACTTTCATAAATACATAAGGTGAGGGCGTATTTAATAAGTTGTGAAGCATAACTTGCCTTATCCATGTAACCAGCACTTAAGATCGCACTTAGGCCCTTACCTTTAAGGCTAGTTAAGTAAGCTTTAACTTTAGCCTCTAAGGTATCACTAAAGGAGCCATTAATATTAATACTTATCTTAGTAGTGTAATTAGTAATAATAGAATCTAGATAATTGTGATTACTATCTAGGGCCACAACTAAACTTATTACGATGTCTTCATTTTCAACCGTTAAGAAATAAACATAACCTAGACTTGTGCCATTTGCCCCGTTAACCACGTAACCTCTTAAGGCACCAGTGTTCGTAATATTAGCCACACTCGTTCTACCCATTACAGCTTGTGGGAATAGGGACTTAATATATAATTCATCTGTTATAGCTTCGCTTACTTCATTATTAACACAATCCATCGCGATTAAGATACCAAGCTTAATTGTTTCAATCGTGTAGGAAGCATCAGCAACCGAATCAAATTTAATATCACCAACACTAGCTTCACTCATACCACTATTAAAGACACCAGGGTTTTCTCTTACCCATTCGGATACACTAGAGTGACTATAATTAATATCAACAACTTGTTTGAAGCTCTTGTCTTCGTTTAACGCTACCACAAAGACATTGGTGCCATAAACATTAGCTAGACTTACGACAACGCCGTAACCTAGGATTTTATCATCTTTTTTAGCTTCGACTACTTGTAAGACTTCTTTTCTGTTTGGTGTTAAGTCACTAAATTCTGCGTCCTTACCAAAGGCTTCTTCAAAGTAAGGTGTGTAGTTTACGACCTCACTCATAGCTTCTTGAATTAACTCTTTGTAATTATCAGAACCATAAGTAGCACCACTAACACCAGCTACATTACTAACATCCATACTACTCATACCATCAGTAAAGTTCATGTAGTAGTCATCAAGTAGACCCGTCGCCGTACCTGATTGGGTGTTTTCAATGTCAATAACCTTAGCTAGGGTACCATTTATATTAATAGCGACAAATAAAGTTAATGAACCAACCGCGCTATCTCCCTGACCAACGTCATAAGTTCGAGATAAGACAAAACCGTAACCAAGCGGATTACCACTTGCGTCAAATAAGCTCTTCGCTTCTTCGATGTCTTTGCCAGTAGTTTCTAAATCGGTACTCTTTGATGTATCAACCCCGTCAAAAGCTGCGTGGTAGTATTCATCATAACCAGCTCTTGGTCTTACGCCTGTTACTTGTTCAAAAGCCGTCGCGATAATACTTTTAGCCGTATTTGAAGCGAATGTCGCCCCGGCAAGGCTTCCTACTGACATCGCTTCAGTACCAGACATACCACTTGTAAAGCTATCAATAAAGTCACCTAAGGAATCATTTCTACCGTTTGTTTGACCGTTTTCTATCACAAAGATACCAGCTAAAGTAGCATTATCTTTATTTCCTTTAATACCAACATAAAGTTTAATATTACCATAGCTATTAGCTTCAATCGCGGTTATAGCATAGCCTACTTGCTTACCATCTTTATCTTTAATTTCTTGATACTTATCAACTGAATCTAGTTTGTCTTCTATTTCCGTTGTTTTAACACTGTCACCAAACATTAACTCTAAAGCAAGATCTTCCTTAAATTCCTTATTAGCTTCCGCTAAAGCTACTAAAACCGCACATTTAGCACTAGATGAAGAATAACTTGCACCCGCAACAACGTCGATACTATTAACACTATCATAATCAGCCCCTGGTTTAATGCCACTTATGATGTTTTCTGCTACACCAGTGGTGTCGTTTTCGCCATAAGGCGTTTGCATAACTTCAATTTGGTTAATTTGTTTTATCTTTTTATCAGGATCTAAGGCAACGCCAAGATCTATTTTACCATACCTATTTGTAACCTCTACTTCGTAGTAATAACCAAGTTTCGTGCCACTACTATCTTTAACCTTATAACCTACCTTAACTTGTTGAGGATAGATTAAAGCCGGGTCTTTTTCACTTTGTGCCATATCAACACTATCACCAAAAATAGAAGTTAGCGTATCTTGAATTGGTGATGTGATACCTGTTTCAGCAAAGGCAGCGGCAAGCAAGTTTTTAACTAGTTCTGTGCCTCTAGTCGCGCCCGTTACGGTAGGTGTATTAGCTACATCCTCCGCGGTCATACCACTTGTGAAGTTTTCTAAGTAGTTATTGACGATAAGATTACGACCACCCGTTTGCCCGTTTTCGGTGCAAGTTAGACCAATTAAATTACCTTCCGTATCTAAGGCGACAACTAGGGTAATCGTCCCGTATTGGTTTTGTCCGCTTACCTGAAAGCCGTAGCCTAGACTATTACCTTCCGCATCCACAACGTTTACTTTTTCTTTAACGTAGCTTGACCTAAACCCTGACTCAATAAATTCGGAATTCGTCGCCATTTCCGGGAATAAGCTTTCGTAAGCTTCCATCTTCATTCTTGTTTGGTATTCGTCAATTACGGGTGAGGTAAACATATTAACACCTGATACCGCCACCGCACAAACAAGACAAATGCTAAATAAAATTAAACATACTTTTAAATACTTTATCATTTTTATTAAGCCTCCTACCAAACAGGCTCTTGAGGAAGAGATACAGGCATTCTACCAGCAATAACATAACAAATGATTAGGCATACGGCTACCATCACAATAAAAGTCACTAATAGTTGAATCCACGAATAAGTATTCTTCTTACATTGCATAAAGTAATCTAGGGCTGAGGCAATTAAATTAGCTAATAAAATCGCAAAAGCTGTTCCTTCCGGATATGAGCCCACAAATCTAATTAGGCCTACCATTAGTCCCGCAAAGACCCCAAAGAACACACGACCAAACTTCGTAACAGGACTTGTTACGGGATCGGTTATCATAAAGACCGCCCCAAATAAGAAACCACCTGCTAAGATTTGGTATAAATAGAACTCCCCAACATTGGTGCCGTTGATACAATAAAGTGTAATCCCTGCACTTAAGGCCACAACGCTAAAGCCTACAAACATGCCAAGTGTTGCCCTAACGTCAATTGATCTTCTAATTGCAAGGTATATAAACGCCACAATAATTAAAACGGAACAAACTTCACCCATCGCGCCTGGGACGTTACCTAAAAATAAGTCTAGTAAACTATAAGTTTTTAAGGCTTCTCCAAAATTAGCTAAGTTACCAGCGATTTGCCCAAGTGGGGTCCCGCCCGCGATTACACCGTCAACGACGACGTCTGGTCTAACCACCCCGGCTGCTACATTTCTCGCGGCATCTAGTTGACTACTAAAGCAAAGTAAGACAAAGACAAACCCGACGGCGGCCGGATTAAAGATATTAGCGCCGTAAGGACCGTAAACCAACTTCCCAAATAAAATACCAACTAAGGCCCCCACAATGACAACGTAAACGGGGGTTGCCGCTGGTAATAATAAAGAAAAGATAAAAGCGGAAATTAATGGACATAAAATATTATTAATATTAAAGCCAGCTAAAACCTTTTTAAAGCCTTCTTTCGAAAATAGCTCTCTTCTTTTCATCCCTTCTGGCCACTTAATTAAGGCTACCGCGATAAATTCCGTTATTAACATCGTTAAAACAGACGTTAAGATAACGTAGATGCCCTTCCACCCATTTTGAATCATCGCGAAGAGTAAAATAGGAATTAACGCGATAATGACATCTAACATCATCCTTTTAACAGAGACATTTTTTCTAATATAAGGACTAGTTTCTCTTTTAAATATCATACTAATTCACCCTATTTAACAAGTTTTTTAGCTTGACGCATATAATCAGTTAAATTAATCTTAGACGTACAAGTATACCCGCACATCCCGCATAAAATACACTCGTCTGCCCTTAACTTTTTAAGAGCTGCCGTATCTTTTATCTTAACCGCCTTCATAATTAACACCGGTTCAAGATTACATGGACAAGAATAGACACAAGAAGCACACCTAATACAAGGTTCTTCTTTGTAGTTTCGCTCTTCTAAGATAAGCGCTAACGTCGAAGACGTCGTGCAAACTACGTCATCTTTTAGCAAGGCCACACCCATCATCGGACCACCCATAATTAAGGTCTTAGGCTTATCGTCAACATAACCACCACATAGTTCAACTAAATCAGGTAAAGCGGTCCCTACTCTAATTCTAATGTTAGAGGGGTATTTAATCCCGTCCCCGGTTACCGTAAAATTACGCTCAATAACTGGCATATTAAATCTAACGGCCCTGTATACTCCAAGTGCGGAAGACGCATTAACAACAACGACTCCGTGATGACTAGGTAACTCCCCGTGCGGGATAGTCTTACCAGTTACTTCTTTAATTAGGGCTACTTCCCAACCTTGGGGATAAAAGTTTTCGACTCTTTTAACTTCAATAGGCATTTCCATGTGTCTTTTCTTTTCGGCTGATAAGACTTGGAATAGGTCGTCATACTTTTTCTTAAAACAAAGATAGGCTTTATTAGCCCCCGTCGCTTTAAGCAAATAGGAAATACCTTCAAATATCTCACTAGGGTATTCAAGTAGGGTCCTGTGATCGGCCGTTAAATAAGGCTCACATTCGACCCCGTTAATAATAAGTGTATCAATATCGTGACTTGTTTCAAGCTTTACATAGGTCGGAAAGGTTGAACCACCAAGACCCACACAAGAGTTTTCTTTACATCTTTCAATAATGTCTTCTCGCGTATAGCTAGCAACTTCTTCATCTGTTCTTTTATAAATAGTAGGTTCATAAGAATCTAGAAAATCATTTTCAATCTCCACAAAGTTAAGCATTTTCCCGGTCCGGTGCCATTTTTTTACAATTCCTAAAACCGTTCCACTAACCGTTGAATGCATGTTTTGCAAGAAACCATTACCCTGTCTTTGGCCAATAACTGTCCCAATCTTAACCTTATCCCCCGGTTTTACGTAAACTTCCCCTGTCTTACATAAGGCATTTTCAACTGAAATATAAACCTTTTTAGGGTTCGTATATTTAATACTTGGTAAGGTGGTAGTTAGATCTAGCACATTATGTATCGTTCTTGTTTTAGCAATCATAAAATCACTCCTTCAATAATTAATTTAGCTAGTTCTCCTTTTTTAATTCTTTTTTGCATCGCTAAATTAATAATATATTTATAAGCTTCATCTTCACTTAAGCCTTTCTTTTTCATCAGCTTTAATTTTGCTTCCCTTACTAGCCCCTGGGCTTTTAAGTCCTCTGTTAAGCTCGTAATCTTTTTATTTAGCAAGTTTATTTTATTTAACGTTTTAACTGCGTACCTTAAAATATCTCCTAAAGCTTCTAAATTATTATCAGCTAAAAGAATAAAATTAGGTTCTTCTAAGATATTATATAAGGTGCCGTATTCTAAATTCTTGGAAATATAGACAATAAGCCTTTCTTTTTTCATTACTAATTGAAATAATAAATTATAAGAATTTAAAAGACATTCTTTATTTAGTATTACAATATCAGCATGAATCTTATTTAAATCGATACCACTTGTAATATCTAAATATTCCACTTGATAATCTTTTAAATTAGTAAGTTGTCTGTATCTAAAATCAGATTTGTTATTAATTAAAACTAAAACTTTCTGCAAGGTACCACCTCAAAAGCTCATATTTATATTATTATACCATCATTAAAGAAAAATATTAAGATGATTTGCTTCAAAATTTATGCCTAGATATGAAAATATCGTGAAACAATAAAGCCTGCGGATAAATTAATACCTGCAGACTTAATATTTATTCTTTATTTAATTTATATACTCTATTTTTATTAGCCCCATAAGGAGTAAGCTTTCCTTCTTCAACAAGGGAAGATAAGATTCTTCTTGCCCTAGCGGACTTAACATTTAGAAGTTCTATCACTTTTTCTGTCGTGATAAAATCATTCTCTTTTAAATACTTTAGGACAACCATATTTTGTTGTTCTCTTTTTTTATCGCTACTATTTGTCGCTACTGTTTCTATTTTATCGCTACTTTTTCTCGTTTATCGCTACTATTATCAAAATAAAGGGTGAGTTTTATTCGATCAGGACGAAAGCTTTCTTCAATTAAGGGCTCACTCCACCCTTCTTTTGACCACGTATTTAAAATACTAGGAATACCACTACCAGCACGCTTTCCAATATCAATTAAATTAAACATTTTCATAAGCGTGCTATTACGGGGATCGGAAAAACCGCCACTTTTAGCCGCTTCTATATCTACTCTAAAATTACCAGGGTTTGAAAAACTAATACTATGCTTGTTTTTAATAATGACAACACCCTGTCTTCCGTAATAATCAGCATTTATAAGACAGTTAGCTAGAGCCTCTCGTAAAGCTTTATGAACAGGGGTATCATCAATTCTGTTACCACCTAGAAGCTTAAAAGGTATTTTGACATCTAAAATTAACTTATTGTAGACCCAAAAGTAAAAATCATAAATATTTCCACTCCAGTCGCCTGAAGAAGATACAATCCGATCTGTCCATCTCATATTTTCATCCATACATTCCCGGTAATCAAGAAAATAGTTAGGAAATTCCTTAACGATCTCATACTCCCGGCCAAACATTAAAAGTCCCGCTGTCGTAGGGCAAATTATACCATCTTCGCTGCGGGCAGCCGCCCCAAGACGGTATAAAAACTCATTGTCGTCTAGCTCTTCCCACACATGACCTGGCCGATAATTTTTCATACGGTTTCGGTAGCGATGAAGACTATCGTAATCAAACACATCAAGCCCCATTTCTTTAAGAACAAGCATATCCGGCGTTCTAGGAGCTGCGTCTCTAAGCATAGCTTCTACTTCAGTTTTAGAACATTTGTAGTCTCCTTCACCGTTTCGACGGAAAGTACCATAGATCGGGTTCGTTCCGATATAAACAGGTTTGTCAAATCGTTCCGCCTTTGGCACCGTAATAGCTATAACAGTATTTCCATCAAGCTCTACTTTTTTAACATGTCTATCACTTAAAGTATTGACACTTACCTTATTTTTATTATTGATGATTGTCCAAAACTCACTAATGAGCTTGTCAGGGTCAGGTAGATTTAAAGCGTGTAATGTTTTATCCTTGTCTTCCGACACTCCAAGGAGGATCAGGCCACCTAAGGTATTCGCGAAAGCTGAATAAGTCTTCCATAAGCTTTGAGGTAAGCCGCCTAAGGAAGACATCACTTCAAGATGGTTGTTCTGTCTTAAATTTTTAAGGTTAATAAAATCCATAATCCATCTTTCACCTGACTTTATTATAAACTCACAAATTAACAATATTAAATAACATTAGCTAAAATAATCTTAACTAATTTATTAATGGTATCTTCTTGTATTAAGCCCTTTTTATAGGCTTTATAAAGCTCTTTTCTAATATTTGGTAAGCCTGGCATAATAAAGTTAGTTCCTGCCTTAATCGCTAAAACATTTGAACTTTCGTCATGCCCCGTATTAAACCAATCAGTCATTACAATTCCCTTAAAGTTAAGTTCATGTCTTAATATCGTTGTTAAAAGATGATAACTATTAGTAACGTATTCATGATTAACTTTATTATAGCTTGACATCACAGCCCCAATGTTAGTTTTTGTAATAGCTAGTTCAAAAGGTCTTAAATAGATTTCTCTAAATGTTCTTTCGGATAAATTACTAGATATTTTATTACGGTTGTTTTCTCTATTATTACAGCTGTAGTGTTTTAGGGTAACGTGGGTCTTTTTACCTTCGACCCCTTTAGCTAGAGAAATTGCTAGAATTGCCGATAAGTAAGGGTCTTCCGAATAATACTCGTAATTTCTACCACCTAGAGGATCTCTTTTAATGTTCACACCAGGGGCTAGTAAATAATTGACATTATATTCTTCCATTTCCCTTTTAAGGGCCTTGCCCTCTTCTTCTAATAAGGAAGTTGACCAGGTCTGAGCCATCACGCTCGCACTTGGGAAAGACGTCGTAAATTGAAAGTAAATTTTTTGTTTACTACCAACTTTTATCTTTCTCAAAGTTAAAAGCTTACCAATACTTGTGTAATATAAAGCTTCTGGTAAGACTGGGAAATTAACAAACTTAAAGATCGGTTTTAAGCTTTCCTTTGCTAGATTTAAGCCTTGAGGGCCGTCAGCCATCACGAGGTTATTAAGCCCCAGCTTATGAAATTTGCTTGTTGTAGACCCTGCTGCCCCAAAGGTTTTATAATAAGGTCTTCCTAGATAACTACTCCCAACTAAAAGATGAATTTTATCTTTTATACTTAATTTATCATAAATGTAATAAGCTTTAGAATTGAGTTCAGGTATCATGTCTTCGTATATTGGTTTATAAGTCAAAACATCAAAATCTAGGTTATAAACTTTAAGCTTCTTGTTTATCTTAGCCAGTGTACTTGTACTTATTTCATCTAGATTATTAAAAGAAGATGAAGACTTAACCTCTTTAACAACTATTTCATCTTTTAATTTTAAATAACAAAGCTCTTCTAAGGCCTCTACATTATTTCCATAGCTTAGTAAATAAAGTCCTTTATCAAGTAAATACTTACCATCTTTAAAATGGGTAAAATCTAAGATATCAAAAGTGATTGTTAAATTAACATTTTCTTTACTAGCAAGTAAAGGTGTTTTATTAAAGCCTACTAAGGCGTATTTTTCTCTTTGTTCACCCGGAAAACTAAGATATAACATTACTACTTCTTTTCCCTTTACTAAGCCCTTATTTAAGATATTAAAGGTCAGAGAAATCTTTGTATCTTTAATATCAATATCTTTAAACTTTATCTTAAAATTAGTGTAAGTTAAGCCGTAGCCAAAGGGGTAGATTACCTCTTTATTAAAACTTGTAAAATACCTATATCCGACATAAATTGAATCATTATAATTATCATCTAGACTATCATTAACATAACTTATTGGGTAGTCTTTCCTTTTTGCCCAGGTTTCGGCAAGATGCCCACTAAAGTTAACTTTACCGGCAAGAAGTAAGGCAAGGGCACGACCTAACATCATCCCACTTAAACCGGTATAGATTATAGCCTTAACATTTAAATTTGTGATGTCTTCTACTACCCCCGGGGTATTTAAAACTAAGATGACATCTTCATACATTTTAGTTAGTTTTTTTATTTCTTCTTTTTCAAAATCACTAAGTAAAACGTCACCATTCTCGTATTTTCTGTCCGCCCCTTCGCCTGCTTCTCTTCTTAGACAGTAAAGACAAACATTTGTCTCTTTTTTATCAGTAATAGGTATTGTTTTATTTAAGGTAAACGGATGACTGCCAGCATAATCTAGGATATTTAGTAGCTTTTCTTTTTTAATGCCCACTTTGAGATCATTCACCCAAGCTTCTTTTTCTTCTTTAACTAGGTTATCTAAACTTGTTAAATAATCTTCCGTTAAAATATTAAACCCTTCGTTTTTTAAGCCTTCATAAATGCTAATCTTAAACCTTGATCTAACCTCGCCACTACCAGTTCCGCCAAAACAAGTATGTCTAGCCGCTAGTCCGTATAAGGCTATTTCTTTCGTCTTTAGAGGTAAGACAGCATCATTTTTTAGGAGGACCATGCCTTCTAAAGCCATTTGAAGAGAAAGCTCGTAGTTTTCTTCTTCTCTTTTACTAATTTTATTACTTAAACTTCCTGAATATAACATAGATCACCTAATAAAATTAGTTGAAGTAACATCTTCTTTAAGAGGCTTTTTGACACCTTGTTTTTGACCAGCTTCGATACACTTTAAAAAATAGGCCATATTGCGAGCTAAAATCCGCATAATCTGAAGGCCCTCAGCGTCTTGTTCAACTTCACTAGGTGTGTTGCCATGAACCATATTCCAATACCTAGACGAAATAATAGGCATTTGATTAATCCCAAAGTATTTATTAATTACATCATAACTAGCGGTCGTGCCTGCCCTTCTAGCCGAAAAGATGGCGGCCGCTGGTTTTAGCGTAAGCGAACTACTATGAGCGTAAAATAATCGGTCTAAAAAAGATATGAGACTACCATTAGGGCTAGCGTAATAAACCGGGCTCCCAAAAATAAAGCCGTCTGCCTCTTTGGCTTTTAAACTAAAGCTATTAACAATATCATCAATAACGCACTTCTTATTTTTCTTACAATACCCACAGCTAAGGCAACCACTAATAGGTTTATTGCCGATCCAAAAGATTTCTGTTTCAATTTCATTTTTATTTAATTCTAAAGAAATCTCTTCTAGCGCTCTATTAGTACAGCCCTTTTTATTAGGACTACCATTAACAAGTATTACTTTCATATTTCCTCCTTTATGGCTTAACAAGGCCATTTAAAATTGTATTTTTTATATGGGTTTTAGAGACATCTAAAAAGAACTTACTTTAATATTAATAAGTTGATTTTCCTTTCTCTTTATTATAATTATAGCTATTTTAGTATCTTTTTTCAAAAGATAGTTGAACTTAAATCTTAAACAAACCTATCTAAAACAAAAACATTTGTATTATAAATACATAGTACTTTATATTATTTTACAAGTTTATTAACATTTGTTATAATTTTTTTGGTGATCTTATGTTAGATAAAATTTTTAAACTAAAAGCTAATAACACCACTATCTCTAAAGAGGTCTTAGGTGGAGTTATTACCTTCTTTTCCATTTGTTATATTCTTTTTGTAAACCCAGAAATTCTTAAAAACGATGAGGTGAGCCAGAATGCCTTATATACCGGAACGGTGTTATGTGCTATTGTCTCAACCCTAATCATTACCATCATTTCTAATAAACCATTAGCGATGGCTCCAGCAATGGGTCTAAATAGTGTCTTAGCTATTACAGTTTGTCAAAACTTAGGCTTTAGTTACTCTGAAAGCTTAGCTTTAACCTTGTTAAGTGCCATCCTATTTCTAGTCTTAACCCTAACGAAGCTACGTGTTAAAATCTTAGACATCTTACCCCCTTACTTAGTAAAGGCTATTGGGATTGGGATAGGGCTATTTATATGTATGGTAGGCCTTGTAAACTCCACCCTAATTGTCTCTTCTTCTTCCACCCTTGTAACCCTAGGTGACTTTAACAATCCTACAACTTTAACAGCTTTAATAAGTCTTGTCATCATAATTATATTAACTGTATTAAAAGTTAAAGGCAGCATTATTATTACTTTAGTTTCTACCCTAGTTATTTCCCTTTTATTAAAACTAGCCTTTGGCGAGACTATTAATTATACCGGGATTGTTTCTTTACCAGAGGCCCCCTATGTCAGTGGTTTTATTAAGGGCTTTACGACTTTTACCTCAAGTGATGTGATAAATATTATAATTGCCGTCTTTGCCCTAACCTTCCTTGCCCTATTTAGTTCTTTAGGCACCATTATTCTAACTAAAGACACTCTAGGACTAGATAACCCAAAAGAACTAAATAAAGTAATGTTATCTGATAGCTTAGGCTTTTTTACCTCAAGCTTTCTAGGCACTAGCCCTTCTTGTATCTTAGCGGAAACTTACACCGGTGTTAAGGAAGGGGCAAGGACCGGGCTTGCGAACGTGGTAACTCTAATTTTACTTATCTTATCTTTATTTTTATCCCCTTTACTTAGCCTAATTGGCACCGAAGTTACTTCAAGCATTTTAATTATGATAGGCGTGTCTATGTTAGCTGATCTTAAATTTATTGATTTTGGCAATATTAAAGAGGCCATCCCCGCCTTTTTTGCCATACTATTTATGCCCCTAACTTATTCTATTATTAATGGGATTGGGTTTAGCATTATTTCCTTAACTATCATTAACTTTATCACTTATGATAAAAAGAAAAAGTTTAAAGAAAATATTCATCCACTTCTTATAATCTTATCTGTAATCTTCATTTTATATTATGTTTTACTGCTAATCTAAGTCACAAAATCTTTACATTTTTTTACAACTTCTTTACAAAAATATGGTAGATTTATATCTAAATTTACTTTAAAATAGATTAAGCATCCTTATGTTGAGGTGGTAAATATGAAAAAACATATTCCTTGGCTAGTACTTATTTTAATACTAGCAATTATCGGCACTATATTTTTTGTCTACATCAAATATTATGACTATATTCCGTTTTGGGCGGTAATTGTTTTAGGTATAATTGCTATCTTAGGCGACTTTTTAACCTGTTTTTTCTACAAGATTGCCTTATTTCTAAATATCGTAAATGCCCTCTTTACCAGAACCAATGACCTAACTGCTGAAGATAACGAACCTAGTACTTTCTTTGTTTATGTGACAAGAATAGCAGGAATTATCTGTATAGCTATATTTATAATACCACTTATAACTGGCTAAACTTAAAATAAAAGAGATAGTATATTTCGTTTTAAAATATATCTATCTCTTTTTTATTTATTAAGATCTAAATGTTATTTCTTTTGTTAGAGGATCCATGTTGTCAATAATAGCTAGGCTATATATATCTAGGCCCTTACTTCTTAGGAGGTCACCTGCTTTTTGAAATCCTTTTTCTATCGCTACCCCCACGCCTACTACTTTAGCTTTAGCTTGCCGTGCTAAATCAAACATACCCATTACCGCTTCGCCGTTAGCTAAAAAATCATCAATAATTAAGATCTTATCTTCTTCTTTTAAATACTCTTTATCCACCGCAATAATATTTGTATTCTTATGGGTAAAAGAAAAGACCCTAGCCATATATAAGTTGCTAGACATATTAGCACTCTTGCTCTTTTTAGCAAACACTAAAGGCGTGTTAAAGGTATAAGCTACCATCGTCCCTAGGGCAATGCCTGAAGCTTCAAGAGTTAAAATTTTAGTAACCCCTTTATCTTTAAAGTGATTATACCAACAGAAAGCCATCTCTTTAAGAAGCATAATATCTACTTGTTGATTTAAAAAAGAATCAACTTTTAAAATGTCATTACTTAAAACTTTGCCGTATTTAATAATATATTCCTTTAATTTTTCCATATAAACCCCTTTAAATGATAACACAACTTAGAGATTAAAGCTATCAAAAAAAACAAGGCAGAAAAAGCTGCCTTGTCTAAAAATTAATGTATTATAAATAGGGAGAGTAAATTTATAAAAGTATGTATTATTTGACAACAAATCTAAATGTAAAATACACCTAGCCTTTCCTTTGTTGCGGGATTATTTTACTAAAAGATAGTCGTTAAATTATCATACTTTTATGGTAAATTTATTAAAACTTATGGGTTTTATCCCACAATTTTACTCAGCTCTTAACGCGACAGCTGGGTCTTTCTTCGCCGCTGAACGAGCCGGGATAAAGCCAGATATAGCCGTTAACAAGATACTTACTAAAATCATGATGAGGGCTTGCCACCACGGTAAGTTCGCAATTGGGTAGATTCCTACCGCATTATTAACAACGATATTTACAATGAGTGATAAGATGTAGGTTATAACAATACCAAAGATACCAGAAGATGCCCCAATAAGGATAGTTTCCGCATTAAACAAGTTAGAAACATCTTTCTTTCTACCCCCAAGGGCTCTAATAACCCCGATTTCCTTAACTCTTTCCATGACAGAAACGTAGGTTATAATCGCAATCATGACACAAGATACGACAAGTGATAAACACGTAAAGCAAATTAAAGCAATTGTTACAATATCAATGATACCATTAATAATTGTAATTATTAATTCCATTGGATCAGAGTAAGTAATTTGATTTTTTTCATCGTGATTTTCATTCCAGGCATCGAGGTAATCAGTAACTAAATCTTTTTCATCAAAAGATATAGGATATATTTCAATGTAATTAGGAACAGCTTCACCACCAAGTTCTCTTAAGGACGGACCGTCAATGCTTCCACCCATAAATGACCCTAAAATTGAAGAATTAGAACTACTACCAGGTAGACCAGTTTGAATTGTTTCAGTATTTTTATTTTCCATGTCAAAACTATAATATTCAAAACTAAAGCCTATCTTACACATGCCATCAATGCCAAAACCAGGTAGATTATTATCGTTGGCATATTTAATAATTTCAGAATCTTTAGCATCACTTAAAATTTTCTTTGTTAAAGCTTCTGTGTAATAAAAACCATTAGATAAACAACCATAAGATAAGTCTTCTTTAGGCATGACAATCCCAACTACCTTTAATTCAATTGGTGAAATACCACTAGTCATCTTATCAGTGTAGGAATTATAAGTAAATGGTTCAGACTCAAATGTCTCACTGTTTTCTTCGTTTTTTGTATAGACCGCATCATTAGGATAATAATAGAAAGTCTTATTTTTGATGTCATCAAAACTAATTCTTAAAAGACTCTCATCAACCGTCTTATCAATTGCTAAACTAATGAAATCTTCTTGTGAATAATAGCCTAGTTGAGCCAAAGTTAAGTCATTAATACTTTGGTCCTTATTAAGTACTAATAAAAGTTCGTTTTCTTCTGTTGGGAACTTCCCATCTAATAAGTCATATTGACTCATGACATACTCTTCATCTGGCAAAAGCTGAGACATACTAGAGCCTAGTTGCATGATTAAAGAGGCCAATGAACTATATTCTTTTTGATCTTCTAGTAAAGACTCATACATATGTAAAATAGTCGTTAAAGAAGGATGCATGATATCTTTTTCATCATTAACTTTAAAATCAGTGTAAATGTTATTACTTATATTAATACCATAATCAAAAAACATGGTGCTGTAATATTCTTTAGGCATTGCCTTTAAATAGTCGACATATTCTTTTGTGATATCGTTACTGATAATAGAAGCATTAGGCCCAAATAAATTTTTAGAGATATATTCTAGTAATGAGTTAATATTAACCATATTTTCAACAATATCAAGTTTTTCCCCGCTCGATAAATTTTGGAGTAAATAGTTAAGATCAATTGTTGTTTCTTCAACACTAATTGGGTTACCTGACAACATATCATCTTGAATAGAAACGATGTAATCAGAAACCCCAGATGAAACCGCTAGAACGGCAGAAATCCCAATAATCCCAATAGAACCCGCAATGCAGGTTAAAATGGTTCTTTTTGATTTAGAAAGTAGGTTCTTAGTAGATAGCTTAAAGGCGGTCCACCAACTCATTTTGGCTTTTTCTTTCGTGAAATCAACTTGGTTGTTTAAAACCTTAACTTCTTTTATTTCATCTTCTGCACTAAAAGGCTTACTATCTTCAATCACATTACCATCAAGTAATTTAACAATACGCGTTGCGTATTTAACCGCTAGTTCCGGGTTATGGGTAACCATAATAACAAGCTTGTCTTTGGCCACTTCTTTCATTAAATCCATGATTTGAATAGAAGTTTCCGTATCAAGGGCGCCTGTTGGTTCATCAGCTAGTAAGATTTCTGGTTCATTTACTAAGCTTCTTGCGATCGCGACTCTTTGACACTGCCCACCTGATAGTTGGCCTGGTTTTTTCTTATAAAGCCCTTTAAGTCCTACTTTATCTAGGGCTTCTTTAGCCTTCTTTTGTCTTTGTTCCTTGCTGATCCCGGCAATTGTCAAAGCTAATTCCACATTTTCTAAAATCGTTTGATGAGGAATTAAGTTATAGCTTTGGAAGACAAAGCCAATTCTATGGTTCCGATAGACATCCCAATCTTTTTCTTTAAACTTTTTAGTACTCTTACCCGCAATAATTAAATCACCAGAAGTATAACCATCTAGTCCCCCAATGATATTAAGTAAGGTTGTCTTCCCACAGCCAGAAGGACCTAAGATCGCGACAAACTCACTACTTCTAAATGACAAATTAATTCCTTTTAAAGCTTCAACTTTTAAACTACCCGTCGTATAGGTCTTTTTAATATTATTAAGCCTTAACATCTTATCACACTCCAAAAAATCAAGATACGCCTATTTTACTATTTTTTTGGCTCCTGGTAAATACAAAAAGTGGGAAAACATTATTTCCCACAATTAAAATTAAGTAAATTTATATTAATTTTTTCATCTAGTTTTCGATCTACCTTTGCCTCAACTAGATGAAGGAAGATTTCCGCCGTTACGCTAATAACAGCCTTCGTTAAATGACCACCTACAACTTTGTCAAGAGAGGCCATAGTGGCATGTACGTGAAGGTAGGGTTTATTATCCTTAGTTGTAATATTACCTACTAATGATGATATTTCATGTTGAGTCTTATATGATTTTTCTTTGTAGGTTTTAGATACCCCGTCATATACCCCTAAAGAAAAATCATCAGTCGCCCCAAGGCCTGTTAGACTTGCCGCCTTAATGTCTAGCTTTTCCGCTAAATTATAAATACAAGTCATTACTTCTTCACCTTTATCAAGTCTTAATATAATATCATTACCAGTTTTAGTGTATTCCATTTTCTTCTCCTCCTAATAAATAATCACTTATTATTTTTTTAACTTCCGCAAAGTCTTGTTGTTTAAAGATTAAATCTTTCATTTTACTAGAATTAGGCATTCCCTTAATATACCAAGCGATATGAGACCTCATTTCTAAATTAGCTAGTCTTTCTCCTTTTAAAGCAAGTAATAAATCATGTTGTTTGATGATGGTGTCATAGATTTCTTCTTTTGAAGGAGGAGGCACAACTTCTCCTTTATCAAAATAACTAACTAGTTCCCGAAATATAAAGGGATTACCTAGGGCGCCTCTCCCTATCGCGATTCCGGCACAACCTGTTTTAAACATTTCTATGGCACTTTTAATATCTACAACATCCCCGTTTCCAATAACAGGAATGGACACACTTTCAACTACTTCTTTAATAATATTATAGTCAGCCTTCCCACTATAAAATTGGGATCTCGTCCTCCCGTGAATCGTAATCGCTTTAGCCCCCGCCTTTTCAATTAGTTTGGCGTTCGTGACGGCGTTAATACTTTGTTCGTCCCACCCGGTCCTAATCTTAACTGTAACCGGTTTTTTGACGTTTTCACAAACCGCCTTAGTGATTTCGTATACTAAATCCGGATCTCTTAGCAGGCTCGCTCCGGCTTTACTTTTTTTAGCCACCTTATTAACCGGACAGCCCATATTAATATCAATAATATCACAGTCAGTGTATTTATCGACGTATTTAGCGGCCTCAACTAAAGACTTGACGCTGCCCCCAAAAATTTGGAGAGAAATTGGGTGCTCTTTAGGATTTACTTTCGTCATTTTAATCGTCTTTTCGTTGTTATACATGATGGCTTTATCACTAACCATCTCGGCCATTAAAAGTCCGGCCCCATTTTCTTTACAAATTAGCCTAAACGCCTCATTACAAATTCCCGCCATCGGGGCTAAGACAAAGCGATTTGGTATTAGGACGTCCCCTATTTTAAAACTCATAATAATTCCTCTAATATAGGCTTAACTTCAGTTAGCGGCAGCCCAATAATATTATTTAGCTCACCTTCGTATTTTAAAATTAAGTTAGCCCCAAGGCCCTGAATAGCGTAGCTTCCCGCCTTGCCAAAACATTCTTTCGTGTCAATATATTTTCTAATATCTTCATCCGTTAATTTCTTAAGCGTTACTTTTGAAGTCACACTAAAATTATAAGTTTTTTCAGGACTTATGATGGCGACACCAGATATAACCAGGTGCGTCCTTCCTGAAAAAAGACTTAACATATTAAAGGCATCTTCTTCACTTTTTGGTTTACCATAAATTTTATCATCTAAGACGACAACTGTATCACAACCTAAAACGACGTCGTTAAGGTATTTTTTGGCAACTGTCCTAGCTTTTTTAAGCCCTAGATTTTTAACGTTTTCTTCTGGTGTTAAACCTTCGTCAAGCGCTTCATCAATATCAGCCGGACACACGATATATTTAATATTTATACTATCTAATAATTCTTTTCTTCTTGGTGAACTAGAAGCTAAAATTAGACGCATTTTCTCACCTCAATACGACTAATTATAACAACTTCTACTCCCCTTTGTAAATAGATAAACTTATGACTAAATTTTATATAAAATGTGAAATTATGTAAAAAACCCCATTTTTTACAATTTACACCTAAAAAGTAGTATGATATGATAAGATTAATTCTAGTTAATCTATAAGTTTGGTGAAGTTAAATGAAAGAGTTAAAACTTAATAATAAAGTGCTAAATAAAGGTGACGTCGTCGTTTTAGGACTTTCAGGCGGCAGGGATTCCATGGCCTTATTAGACTTACTTTTAAAAAATGAAATAAAGGTTATTATTGCCCATATCAATCACCAAAAAAGGAAGGCGTCAGCAGTTGAGGAGTCATACATTAAAGGCTTTGCCAAACAACATAATCTAGTTTGTGAAGTAAGGCACTTTAAGCATAAAACAAATGATAACTTTCAAAGTGCGGCCCATCACTTTAGGTACGAGTTTTTTTACGAACTAGCCAAAAAGTATCACGCTAAATATATCGTCACAGCTCATCAAGCAGACGACCTAGCCGAAACGATTCTCTTAAGGCTTATCACTGGTTCTAACTTATATGGGTATGGGGGTATTTCTTTACTTACTCCCTATAAAGATGTCTTAGTATATCACCCCTTACTTTATTTTAGTAGGGCTGATATTAATAACTATGTTAAAATTAATAATATCTATTATTTTGAAGACGAGTCAAATAACGAAGATGATTATTTAAGAAATCGGATTAGACACAATATCTTACCTTTGTTTAAGAAGGAAAACCCTAATTTTTTAGAAGGCCTAATTAATTACTCTACGATCTTAAAAGAAAGCTTTTCTTATATTAGAGGTAATACGATTAATTATTTAAATGGCAAATTAGAGATTACACTTTCTACTTTTAGTAAGTTAAATATAGCCCTTCAAAAAGATATTATTAGTTATTTATTAGAAAAGGCTAACATAAAAGGAAGCCACCATTTAATAGATGACTTACTAAGGCTTTGTCTTAATGAAAGACCACAGTTAAACTACAACTTGCCAAATGCTTATTTATTTATAAAAAGATATGATAAAGCTTATATTTCTAAAGCTAAAAAACAAGAATTTAAAAGTATAACCCTAGGCCTAGATGAAACAAAAAAGTTTAATAGTGATCTCACTCTTACCCTTACAAAAAATATCACTAATCCTAATGCAAAATACCTTAAAATATGCTATAATGACCTAGATATGCCACTAACTATTAGATATCGCTTACCAGGTGATTATTTAAGGTTTAGTTTTGGCAAAAAAAAGGTGAAAGATTTCTTTATTGATAAGAAGATCCCTTTAGAAAAAAGAGACACCTATCTATTAGTTATCACAAACTTAGGTGAAGTTATTGCGATTAAAGACTTAATTAACCTAAGTCGGGGCACGAAATGTTGTTATTTAATATGTGAGGAGAACGAATGAAAAACGATGTAGAAAAAATCTTAGTTTCTAGTGCTGAACTTGCTAGCATTTGTAAGCGTCTAGCAGAAGAAATATCAAAAGACTATGAAGGTAAGACACCTCTTTTTATCGGTCTTTTAAAAGGGTGTAATCCTTTTATTAGTGACTTATTAAAAAATGTCACGATTCCTTGTGAGGTCGATTATATGAAAGTTTCTTCTTATGTTGGGACAGAATCTAAGGGTAATTTAAGAATCTTAAATGATATTAGTACACCAGTTAAAGATAGACACGTCATCGTTGTTGATGATATCGTTGATACCGGGCGCACTACTTCTTTAATTAAGCATCTATTTGAACAAAGAGATGCCGCTAGTGTTAGTCTTTGTTGCCTACTAGATAAACCTGAAGGAAGGATTGTTGACGTTGATGTTAAATATATCGGCACTAAAATTCCAAACGCGTTTGTCGTAGGCTACGGCCTAGATTATAACGAACTTTATCGTAACCTACCTTATATTGGGGTATTAAAAAAAGAAATATATAATTAGGAGGAATTATGCAACAACAAGAAAATAAAAATAATCAGCCTAAACGTAAACGAGTTGATTGGGTCTTTATTGTTGTCTTAATCGTAATGGTAATTGCTGTCATTTGGTTTATTAGAAGCCTAACCAGCAGCCAAGTTAAAACTTTGACACAAGGTGAGTTTTACGGCCTATATGCCAACAACCAAATCGTAACAGCTGAAGCTAGCCCATGTGGTGGGGAAAATGGTGACCTTTACGAAGTTTCTGGTACTTATCAAACAAGTGACGGGGAATATCGTTACTACGTTGTTTTACCAGAAAGCGTATTAAGTTTTTTGTCAATACCTAATGGCTATTTAAACATTATTTGGGAACCAATTAGCCAGAATTTTTTCTTAACACTTATTCTTAATCTCTTACCGCTCATCATCCTTATTATCTTCTTTATCATTATCTTTAGAGGACAAGGAAATAGTAAGGCCTTTGATTTTGCTAAATCAACCGCGAGATTAACAAGAGAGAAAACCGTTACTTTTAAAGACGTAGCTGGTTGTGATGAAGAAAAAGAGGAATTAGTTGAAATTATTGACTTCTTGCGTAACCCGCGTAAATACGTGGAGGTAGGGGCAAGAATTCCTAAAGGTGTCTTACTTGTAGGGCCTCCGGGCACTGGTAAAACCTTACTAGCTAAAGCCGTAGCTGGGGAAGCTAACGTACCTTTCTTCTCTATTTCTGGTTCTGACTTCGTGGAAATGTTTGTCGGAGTTGGGGCATCAAGAGTTAGAGATATGTTTAAAACCGCAAAAGCGAACGCTCCATGTATCATCTTTATTGATGAAATAGATGCCGTCGGGCGTCAAAGAGGCGCTGGTATGGGTGGTGGTCACGATGAACGTGAACAAACCCTTAACCAATTACTTGTTGAAATGGACGGCTTTAATGGTAATATTGGGATCATTGTCATGGCGGCTACTAACCGTCCAGACGTCTTAGACCCTGCCTTATTAAGACCAGGTCGTTTTGATAGACAAATTACGATTAACTTACCAGACGTTACTGGTAGAGAGGCTATTTTAAGGGTTCATGCCCGCAATAAACACTTTGATTCGACGGTTAACTTTAAAGATATCGCACACAGGATCCCTGGCTTTAGTGGGGCTGATATTGAAAACTTACTAAATGAAGCTGCCTTACTAGCTGCCAGAGAAAACAAAAAGATTATTTCTGTTTATGATATTGATGAAGCGATTGACCGGGTTATGATGGGTCCAGCTAAGAAAACACGAAAAATTAGCGAAACAGAGCGAAAAATTGTGGCCTTCCACGAAGCCGGACACGCCGTTATTGGTCTAAAATTAGAGGACGCTTCGGTTGTCCAAAAAGTTACAATTATCCCACGTGGTCAAGCTGGTGGTTATAACTTAATGATTCCAGCTGAGGAACACTATCTAGAATCTAAAAAATCATTAACAGCTAAAATTACCGGTTACTTAGGTGGTAGAGTTTCAGAAGAAATTAACTTCCAAGACGTGACAACGGGAGCCCAAAACGACTTCCAACAAGCTACTAAGATCGCTAGAGCGATGGTAACCGAATACGGAATGTCTTCTTTAGGTCCGGTTCAATATGAACAACCTCAGGGTTCTGTCTTCCTAGGACGCGACTACTTAAAAGAAAAGAATTTCTCTGATCAAATCGCCCTAGAAATTGATAGAGAAACTCGTAATATTATTGAAACCTGTTACGCTAAAGCTAAAGAAATCATTTTAGCTAATATGGATTTATTAACTAATATTGCTAACTACTTATTACAGGTAGAAACCTTAACGAAAGCGGATATTGATGAAATCTGCGCGACTGGTCATTTAAAGAGAGCCGATAAACAACAAGATAGCGGCATGTTGACAGAAATCCCTGATAACTTCTTTGGGGATAGTAATAATACTACTTCTGATCCTTCAGAACCTACAAATAATGTGGATAGCGCTACACCTAAAGTAAAAGATGATTCTTCTTCTACTGGTGATACACCTAAAGAAGAAACAAATGACGGAGATAATCCTAGTGAGAATTGATAAATATTTAAAAGTGTCTCGCTTAATCAAAAGACGGACACTTGCTAAAGACGTCACCGAAAACGAAAGAATTTTGGTAAATGGGAAGGTTGTTAAACCTTCCTATAACCTTAAATTGGGTGATTTAATCTCCATTATTTATGGTACTAAAACCATTACCGTTAAAGTTAAGTCTTTAGAACCTAGTATCAAAAAAGAGGATGCTAGTAACTTATATGAATTTATCAGTGAAACAACAAATGAGGTGTCTCTATGAATTTCTTATACACATTTTTAGCTAGTTTTATAACTAACTACCTAATTATTTGGATTATTAGTCTCTTTAGCTTTAAAAATAGAAAAATTGTTTCTTTAGTTGTAATATCTATTATTAATATCGCGACCATTGTCTTTAATGCCCTAGCTTTATTTGAGGTATATGTCGACTTAGCTAGTCAAAATGATCTATCAAGTGGGATTAGTTATATCTTAATTGAAGTAGGTAATTTAATTGCGAATGTCGTAGCTTATCTAGCTACGCTTGTCTTATTACTAGACGGTATGAAGATCTTCAAGTCTCGTCGGCAACAACAATATCGTAATGCCGTTAAAAATAAGGCTAATAAACCAGCCATCTTCGCTGTTGTCGCCCTTACTATTTTAGGACTTGCCTGTCTTACCTACGCGATCATTTTAAATGTCAACTATGAGACTAACTTATTACTAGCGATTGTGGGAGCTTACGGCATGACTCTCGTTTTCTTTGGGCTAGCGTACTACATCTTCTTTATTAATTTCACGAAAGAAAAAAACTTAGATACTACTTCTACTAATAGTAATGTTATTAACGCGACAATCATTAATAAAACTAAAGTTGAAGTTGATTTGTTGTTTATCTTACAATTAGGTACTAATAAATACTACTTCACAGGTCCGCTTGATAATAATAACACGATTAATACCTATCTAGGTGAGATCTTAAATATCTACGTTTTAACGGACTTTGGTAATATTAACTCGCCTAGTAAAAAGGTTATAGTTAAAGGAATTAAAGTAGATAGGATTAGTGAAGAAACACTAAAAGAAATAAAGATGACACGCATCACAAATCCTGACGAAAAATTCTTAAATATTGTTTCTAATTTTGAACGCTATCACTTAAAAAATATTTTCTTAGATGAAAATAATAATATCATCAAAATTAGCGAAAGATAGTTTTCTACTTTCCTTTCTGAGGTACATATATGGTAATTGATGACATTAAAATCATCTCCCAAGGTTATTGTTATGCTAAAACCTTTAAACTTACTGATTTTGCCACTTACAACACAACTTCTTGTGACGCCGCGTGCGAAATAAAAAGATTTGATGAAGCCTTAAAAAAAGCTAACCTAGATTTAGAAGGATCAAACTATCCTTATTTTCAAATTCAGCTTTTAATTTTAAATGATCCGACTTTATATAAAAATGTTACTAGTTTAATTAAAAACGAGAACTTAAGTGCGGAAGCGGCCTTAATAAGGGCTACTAAAGACTTTAAGAATGACTTATTAAAGTCTACTAGTACTTATCTTCAAGAACGGGTCTACGACTTAGAAGATATGTGTCAAAGACTTATAAACCTTTTAGTTGGTAATAAGTCAATTTTCCCTGATGAAGATTTTATCTTAGTCGTCGATGAATTACTCCCTTCCGTGTTACTAGAAAATGTTAAACATATTAAGGGGATAATTGCCAAAGTGGCAGGGGCTTTATCCCACGGAGCCATTTTAGCTAGAACCTTAGAAATACCCTTTGTCACGACTTCTAAAGACATCCCTAATAACACGCCGCTTATTATTGATACAAGACTAAAAAGACTAGTGTTAAACCCCACGGATAGTGAGATTAGTCACATTACAGAAAATAATAAAGTGAGCGTCGTAATTAAACCGCATCCAGGTTATTTAATACTCGCGAACGTGTTTGGGAACGAAGAAATTAAGAAAGTTAGTGATTACAACTTTGATGGGATAGGCCTATACCGCACGGAGTTTGTCTTTATGCATAACAATAGGCCTCTAACTTACGACGAACAGCTAAACATTTACGAAAAAGCTGTTAAAATTCTAGGTCCTAAGTACTTTTGTTTTAGAACCTTTGATATCGGTGATGATAAACAAATTCCTTACTTAAAATCTTATAAAAAAGGCTTCTTAAACTACATCAATAATAAAGAAATGTTTGAAGATCAAATTAAAGCCTTTATTCAGGCTAATATCTACGGTAAAATGAAGATAATGTTTCCGATGATTGAAACTAAAGAGGAATTTAACTACCTTAAGTCTTGGGTCTTAAACATCAAAAAAGAGCTAAATAATGATGCCCCGCTAGAAATTGGGATGATGCTAGAAACGAAAGAGGCCTTGAGGCACATTTCTGACTTTAAGGAAGCTGACTTCTTCTCCATTGGGACAAACGACCTAATGATGCAGCTATATCATCTAGATAGAGAAAAGACGAGTAAAGTTTCGCTTGACTTAATCCTAGACTTACAACAAAAGTTAAAAGACGTCGTCGATTTTTGTAATAAGACTAATAAAGGTCTAAGCATGTGCGGGGAACTTGCGAGAATGCCTGAAGCTTGTAATATGTTTTTAAAGATCGGTATTAAAAACTTCTCGGTTAGTCCGTCTGCCCTAAAAGACTTAAACCAAACAATTAGTAAATATATTGAAGAAAGAGGATAACTTTAGTTATCTTCTTTTTTAAAGCTATTTGATAGCTAAAACATAAAAACTATGTTAACATTAAGAGTCAAAAGGAGTGAAAACATGTTTAATAATGTTTTAGAGTTAATTGGGAATACTCCCCTAGTTAAGTTAGAAAAGTTTAAGAGATATTTTAATCTAGAAGCTGATATCTATTTAAAGCTTGAATCTAAAAACCCAGGTGGTAGCATTAAAGATAGAGCTAGTTTATATATGATTAATGATTTACTAGATAATAATAAAATAAATAAAGAGACTAAACTACTTGAAGCGACCTCTGGTAATACCGGGATAGGACTTTCATTAATTTCTGCTTACTACGGCCTTAATTTAATGATCTTTATGCCAGAAAACATGAGTGTAGAAAGACAAAAATTAATGACTGCCTATCACACCAAACTTGTCCTAACCCCTAAAGAGGAGGGCATGACAGGGGCGATCGAGAGATGCAATAAATACCACCTAGACTACCCTAATAGCTTTATTATTGATCAGTTTAATAACCCTCAAAATGTCTTAGCCCACTATGAAACAACAGGCCCTGAGATCTTCAGGGATCTTCCAAATATTACGCATTTTTGTTGTTGTTTTGGGACAGGCGGGACAATTAGCGGGGCAGGTAAGTATTTGAAACAACAAAACCCTAACATTAAAATTATAGGCGGCGAGCCTAGTGATAGTCCCTTTATAACAAAAGGCTATAAAGGTTCTCACCAGCTTCAAGGTATCGGGGCCGGCTTTAAACCTGGCATTCTTGATACTTCTGTTATTGATGAAATCTATACAATTACGACAAGTGAGGCCTACGATATGGCAAGAAAACTTGCAGAACTTGAAGGTATTCTTGTCGGTATTAGCACGGGGGCTAACCTTGCCTTATGTCTAAAGACAAGTCTTAAGAAAGGAGACCAGGTAGTAGTTATTAACCCTGATGGTGGGGAAAGATATCTATCTACTACTTTATTTAACTAAGATGAATTTAAAGGAATTATTAACTAAGTCGTGTATTAAAGAAAAAATAAACGTCTTTTCAACCTTACATTTTGCTAAAATTTGTCGGAAGTTTTTGTTTTATGGTTACTTCTATGATGATGATACTAAATATGATGAATTATATGAAGAAGTTAAAAGCCTTTTAAAAGATATCTTAATAGAACCCCACGTTGATTTATTTTTTAAGAAACTCTATGATATAAGAGTAAAACTAGAAACAGATATCGAAGCCGTCATTAATGGCGACCCAGCTGTCTTATCGAAACAAGAAATTGTTTTATGCTATCCTGGCCTTGAAGCTATTACGTATTATAGAATAGCTCATGAAATCTATTTACTTGGTTATAAATTAACTGCGAGGATTATCTCCGAATACGCCCATCGGAAGACCCAAATTGATATCCACCCAGCCGCCCAAATTGGTGAGCACTTCTGTATTGATCACGGCACCGGTGTCGTAATAGGCGGCACTGCCGTAATTGGTAATAACGTTAGGCTCTATCAAGGCGTAACCCTAGGAGCTAAGTGGTTAAATGATGTCAGTAAAGTTAAAAATATTAAAAGACACCCAACTATTTTAGATAATGTTATTATCTATGCTAACGCTACTATTTTAGGTGGTAATACTATCATTAAAGAAGGTAGTATTATCGGGGCTAATGCCTTTATTACTAATAGTAATTAAAACCCAGTTCATTTAAACTGGGTTTTTCTGTATAATTTATAATAAATATTTTAGTTAAACTTATTAAAAAATGCTGTAATTACGCCATATTATGACATACGTTTAAATATTAATATAATTATTCCCACTTCTCCATTAAAAGAAAGTCACGAATATTATAATGTTTAATACCATCCCTACTCATATCAAATTCATCAAGCGAAAGGACGTATTTGGGAAAGTTATCACTAATAGAATAATATACCCCAAATTCTCTTTCGACCACCTCTTTTGAAGTCAAAAGGTAGGTCACCTGAATATATAACTTATCGCTTTGTTTGTGGGCAACAAAATCAATCTCCTTATCTTTAACTTTCCCAACCGTCACCTTGTAGCCTCTTCGTAAAAGCTCTAAAAAGACAATATTTTCAAGAATAAGGTTGATATCCTTGAAATTACTACCATATACTGCTTCCCTCAGGCCGTGATCAGCAATATAGTATTTTTCGTTAGATGAAAGTACCTGCTTACCTTGCACATCTTCCCGCTTAACCTGGAAAAACAGGTAGGCATCAACACAATATTTGATATAGTTAAGTATCGTCTCTGGAGCTACAATGAGGCCTTCACTCTTAAAAAACTTAGAAAGAGACGAGGCAGAAAAAGTCAGTCCAACATTAGTCATTAGATAGGCAATAATCCGTTCTAAAAGATCCACATCACGGATTTTATTTCTTTTAACAATATCTTTTAACTCAACTGAGTTAAATAAATCTGAAAGATATTGACGCGATGGCAAGTCGGCAAAGCCGAGGTTTGCAAGATAGGGCATACCGCCAAGTTGGAGGTACTTTTGGAAGGCTTTTTCTACTGTTATATCAGGTATAACCTGTTGATAAGACTCTAAAAATTCTACAAAAGAAAAGGGATAGATCACAAACTCAACGTAGCGCCCTCCTAAATACGTCGCAAGTTCACTCGAGAGTAGTTTCGCATTAGACCCCGTAATATAAATATCACAATCAAGTGAAACCCGCAAAGAGTTAACACATTTCTCCCAATCCTTTACTTCTTGAATCTCATCAAAGAAAAGATAAATCTTCCCGCTAATATCAGAAGCTTGTTTCATAATCTCATCATGCAATGCCTCAGCGGTCTCTAAGTTTACGTAACGCATATCTTCAAAATTATATGAGATAATCTGAGACATACTAATACCGCTTTCGATAAGTTCCTGTTTTACTAAATCTAGCATAACTGACTTGCCAGAACGTCTAATACCAGTCATTACTTTAATAAGGTCCGTTCCAATAAAAGGACGAATACGGCTCATATATAATTCGCGTTTAATCATAGTTTAATGGCCCCCTGTCTTATGCTTAATCATAGTATATTCCAGTTATAACTTAAAAGCAACATAAAAACTATAATTTTATAAGTTATAACTGATAAAATATATAATTTAATATTATTTATCAGTTTTATCTATGAATTAACCATTCATAATTATAGTAGAAACAAAAAGATATCATCATAACTTAAGACTATATAGCTATATCGATACCAAACCCTAAGAGGTCTAATTGACTGTCACCTTTCTTGCGTGATATAATTGTCTTGCAGCGATAGGGGATATATGCTTTTCTTCTATTGTTATATCTTTAATTGAATACACATTATATTTTAAAAACTTGGAGGTAAATTTTATGAAATGTCCTGTCTGCGGCACAGAGTTTGACAGCAGGTTTTGTCCTAACTGTGGAACACCAGCTACTAAAACTTGCCCAAAATGCGGCGAGGAATGCCCTAGTAATACTAATTTTTGTCCTAATTGTGGCTATGACTTAACTCAAAAACAAACAACTACTACTTCACAAAATGAAGAAACTACTACCGCTTCTAGTGTTCTAGTTAAAACCAAAAAAGGTATTGATATTAAGCTACTATATAAGATACTTCTATTTTGTCCTACAGTGGCTTTTGCCTTACTTTCATTGTTAATGTTTCTCTTTCTATGCGGATCAGTTGCTAAAGTTTCTATTTTGGGTATGAGTATCGGTTCTGAAAATGCCTACAGTGTACTAAGTGCTCCTTACACAAATGGCATCAAAGGAACAGTTATTGCAATAATCTTTGCTGTAATAGGTTTATTATTTGCCTTAGTTATGTTTAGGAAGACAAAGAATAAACCACACAAACAAACTAAATTATTTGGTAAAGAAATTTACCTAACTGATGCTTTAGCTATCATTGCTGGTATACTTGTACTTATCTATTTTATCCTTGGCTGTATCTTAGCAGGTCAGGCTGGTAGTTTAGCTGTAGGCTTCAGCGCAGGGGCTTGTCCGATACTTATCATAGTCTTTTCTATTATCTTTGGTCTTATTATGATTTTAGCAGTAGTATTTAAAAAATACTTAGAAAAGAAAAATCCTGAATTAAAAGATTTAGAAGAAAATGCGCAATCTAACTAAATTAGACTAGTAAAGACATAGTAAAGACACATTAGACTAAATATGAATTTAGTGATGTTTAAAATTAGACATCACTTATTTTTTCGCATTAAATAAATATTTTTCATTATTTAGTACTTAGCATTCTATTAACGATTTTATGAATTTATTAATACTAAGATTAGATATTACTCTTATGCAGTTCCAACAGTAAGAGCTAGTGGCTTATTAGTTGAAAAGTATTTGAAATATGTGATAGAAAGCAAGGTCAAAAAAGCCAGTTTTAAGCTGGCTTTTTTGACCTTATTTGACTCCGATTATTGCTTTATTTTAACTATACTAG
>C._urophasianus_2_cecum__coassemble_32_pt1 | contig 46125 bp, 34 predicted proteins | sample C__urophasianus_2_cecum__metabat2_low_PE_014 | metagenome-assembled genome bin C | reverse complement strand
CTACTATTGGTAATTATGCTTTCTATAATTGTTCAGGTATTACTAGTATAACTATCCCTGATAGTGTTACTTCTATTGGTAAAGGTGCTTTTGGTGGCTGTTCAAGTCTAGAAAGTATAACATTGCCATTTATTGGTGGTAGTGCTGATTCAAGTTATGCATCTAGTTCAACACTATTTGGTTATATCTTTGGTACATCTAGTTATACTGGTGGAACATCAACAAAACAATATTACAAAGGCTCATATTATAAAACCTACTATATTCCAACTAGTTTAAAAACTGTTACTATAACTGGTGGTAATCTTTACTATGGTGCCTTTTATAGCTGTAGTAATTTAACTAGTATAACCTTACCTTCTACCTTAACAGAAATAGGTAATTATGCTTTCTATAATTGTTCAGGTATTACTAGTATAACTATTCCGGATAGTGTTACTAGTATTGGCTATAAAGCCTTTGAAAATTGTACTAACCTTAATAATGTTATATTTGAAGATACTTCTAACTGGTATGTAACATCTAGTTCTTCTTCAACTTCAGGAACAAATATTTCAAGTAGTAATCTTTCAAATGCTTCAGGTGCTGCGACTTATTTAAAAAATACTTATAAAAATAAATATTGGAAAAAGGGAGAGTAATCATAGGGGTTGGTTTTGACCAACCTCTTTTTTTATAAACAAATTTATTATATTTAGGCATTAAAAAAACTGTACTAAACTCCCTTTAGTACAGCATATCCCCGTCTATACATTCATATTCTAGAGGTTTCTTTTCAAACCCATTAATAGAAACAAATCCAATTTTTAAAACATTAAAACCTTTAATAGCTCTTATCTGTTTTTCTTCTTCTCGCATTGTATTATCTTTAAGAGGTGATTTAAGATATTTAACTTCATAGATATCATAACCACCTTTTCTTTTTAACGCCACATCAAACTCCCCGTTTGTTTTGTTATAACTATCATCATAATAATATGATCCAATATCAAGAATGCCTTTTCTTCTTCCTTCCCTTACCTCAAGAGAAAAATATATTCTAACAATATCTTCGAATCGATACGAAATAAAGTTAGTAATGGTCGGGGCAATATAATTGTCATAAAACGCCTCTGCCCCTAATACTTGTAGGGTTCCCTTGTTTTTGTAGATATAGGTATACCAAAACCTAAGTAGATTATCAGTTAACTCATATGAGGTCTTTTTACTATCATTTGGCCTGTTAATGGGATAAACTTTTTTAATCATGTCCATACTAAGAAGGCCTTTAAGATGTTTACTAAGAAGACCGTTACTTGCAAGTCCTACCCTGCCTTCAATTTCACTATACTTCTTTTTACCATTCCCAATGGCTAAAAAAATCCGTTCCGCATTTATACTATTAGTTAAATCAGATATAAGTAAATTATCAGCATAGGCATAGACTGAACTTAAATGATTAAGTATTATTTTAATAATATTTTCTCTTAAATTAGATTTATTATCTAGTTGTTCACATACATAGGGTGAACCACCAAAAACAGCGTAAAATCCCACTTTTTCATAACTATTCTTATCTAAATAAAAGGCACTAGCTTCTTTATAATTTAACTCTTTTAAATTAATAATTAAGGAAAATCTACCATATAAAGCATTCTTTTCATCGAGTAAATCTTTCATCATCCCCACATGAGAGCCTGATAAAAATAGCCTAATATTAGCTAAGTTGTTATCAATAATCGTTTGAAATATAGAGTCTATTGTTTCACTTCTTACAAATTGTTTTAAATAAGGGTATTCATCAATAACGATGTTAAATGTTTCCCCTAATGTATTTAAATATTTAAACACATCCTGAAAAGAAAGAAACTTAATTCTAACAGGTAAGATGTTATTATTTAAAAGTATTGATACAAAGCCTTCAATATTATCTTCTAATGATGTTTTTAAACATTCATAGTAAATAGTCTTGTTAGAGCTATTCTTTAAAGCTTCTAAAATCAGCGTAGTCTTACCTATTTTCCTTTTTCCATAGATAAGCACACTACCACTTGGCCTTGTTAAAATTTGTTTGATCGCATTTAATTCCTGTTGTCTACCGATGAACATAGTTCCTCCTTTAATGAATTTATTTTCACTGAATTCTAATTCATTATAATCTATACAGATTATTTTGTCAAATTATTTGTTATCGCGAGATTTCAAAACTAAATTATTTTATTTATTTTGGCACTTTAGTATTGACATTGCCAATTAAAAGAGTATACTATAAGTGTAATTGGCAGAGAGGTATAAAGACTGCCAAAGGAGGTATTTCTATGTATAATGATTTTTGGTATAATATGTTTAATAATGTTGATAATAAGGAGTCTTTCCCTATCGATGTGATAGCTAAAGATAACATGTATGAGGTTTATGCTAACCTTCCTGGCTTTAGTAAAGATGAAATTAAGTTAAACTTTGAAGGTGGTTACTTAAACATCTCAGCTAAGCACAAGGTAGTTGAAAACAAAGAACACATCAATTACTTAATTAAAGAACGTTCTTTAAGAGGTAAAAAACGTTCTATCTACTTTGGTGATTTAAATGAAGATCACATTAGTGCTAAATATAATGATGGTGTTCTTGTAGTTTCTATCTATTTAAAGAAACCGGAAGACAAAAAGGCTAGTACCATAAGCATTGAATAATTAAATATTAAAAGGGGTTGATTTTTATGAGAAAAAATAATGCTTTAAGTATTTTTGATTCTATGGATGACTTCTTTGATGACTTCTTCAAACCTGTTAGTAATGATATGAAATCGGATATTAGAGAAGTAAATGGTAATTATGAAATTGATGTGGAATTACCAGGCTTTAATAAAAACGAAATTGTAGTTGACTATAATGATGGTTATTTAACTATCTCTGCTCAGCATAAGGAAGAAAATAACAACAAGAAACATGGTAAATATGTTCATCAAGAAAGAACATATTCTACTCTTGAAAGATCTTACTATGTTGGTGATCTTGATAAGTCTAAGGTTAATGCTAAACTAGAAAACGGTGTGTTAACAGTCTCACTACCTAAGGCTAGTCTTGAAGCACCTAAGGGTAAGACTATCATGATTGAATAATAAAAAATAGAAGCTGTAAAAGCGAAAAGACGCTTATTACAGCTTTTTTTGTTGGTGCTAATTATTAAATTTAGTCTAGTAAATATATTACATCTTATTTACTTGAGAAAAAAACTATTGTTTTCTTTAGTGTTTTATCATGCGAAGGTCAAAAAAGCCTAGATTATTTATCTAGGCGTATTTTATCTACTTACTTGTTTTACCTTCAACATAGTCTAGGGTTTCCCAAATACCTGTGATATACATGGCTCCTAAAGCCCTGTCATATAAACCATAACCAGGTTTAGCGTCTTCATCCCAAATCATTCTACCGTGGTCGGGTCTAATATATTTCGTATATCCCGCATCATGGTAGGCTTTTACCATTCCCACCATATCAAGTGAGCCGCATTTTGAATAGTGGGCTGATTCTTCAAAGGAATGATCTCCTACTAGTTTTATATTTCTGATGTGGGCAAAGTGGATTCTATCCATCGCTACGTACTTTTTAACTAGATGGACCATATCATTATCTTTTCTCGTGCCAAGAGAACCTGAACATAAAGTCAAACCATTTTCTTTTTCATCTACTAGCTTTAAGAATCTATCAATATTCTTTTCGCAAGTAATAATTCTCGGAATACCAAAGATAGGCCAAGCGGGGTCATCTGGGTGAATAGCCATCAAGACGCCACTTTCTTTCGCTACCGGGATTATTTCCTTTAAGAAAACCTCTAGATTATGCCATAATCCTTCTTCGCCAAGTTCTTTATAAGCCTCTATTAATTCTTTAACTTCTTCTGGCTTATATGAAGAATCCCAGCCTGGTAGACTTAGCTTAGTGGGGTCAAGTTTTGTTACGTCTTCTTCGTAATACACAAGGGCTTTACTACCATCAGGAAGCTTATGATCAAGCTGGGAACGTGTCCAATCAAAGACAGGCATAAAGTTATAACAAATAACTTTAACCCCGTTTCGCCCTAACATTCTAATATTTTCTTTAAAGTTTTCAAGATGACGTTTATAATCTCCTCTAGCAAGCTTGATATCTTCAGAAACCGGTACTGATTCAATAACTTCTAACTCTAAGTTATGTCTTTCAACTTCCGCTTTTAAAGCTTTAAATTCACTTTCTGGCCAAACCTCCCCAACCGGGACAGAATATAAGGCAGTAACGACTCCTGTCATGCCAGGAATTTGTTTAATATAGTCTAGTTTAACCCGATCATCTAGGCCGTACCATCTAAAAGTCATCTTCATTTTGTCATGTCTCCTTTATAATCAAGTGGGAGTTTTAACCATCTATCTCTTAAAACGAAAGCGGCAAGCTTAGGTTGACGAGCTCTTGTAAAGATACCCTTTTTATTACCATCCGCTCTAATGATGCCTTCAGTGGTTTGGAAGTCCGCAAAGTTCCAAACTTGTTCACCCATAATGCCAGGATGCTTATCGAAGACTTCGTGGTATTTATTTAAGTATTCTACCTGATAATTTTCTGTCCACATGATAGCTGGAATCTTCGTTAGACCTATATAGGTATCAGTACCGTATTCTGTAAACATAATAGGTTTGTTTTGCTTATCCCACTCACTAAGTTCCGCATCTAAAGCCGCTATTCCATCATCGAGCTCGGCCCCGCCAAAAACATACCAACCATAGTACCTATTTAGCATAACAACATCACATAAGTGCGTACACTTACATTTATCAGGGCTTGAGGCAATGATATGAGCAAAAGATCTTGGTCTTTTTTGAACGTCTAGTTCTCTTGCATACGCAAATACTTTTTCAAAATAAGGCACACAACTATCGGAATTAACGGTATCTGGTTCATTAAAGAGTGACCACATAACCACACAGGCATAATTTTTATCCCTGGTGATTAATTCATGTACAGCTTCTAGGTGATTTTGGAGGGTTTTGGTTTGCACAATTTCCTGATCAAAGTAAGAAGCCACCTTTAAATCTTTATTAGCGGCGTCAACGGCGTTTCTCGTTGATTTTAACATGCCCACGGCCGCTACCTCGTCAATTACCATGAAGCCTTCTTTTTCCGCTAATTGATAAATTTCTTCACTATACGGGTAGTGACTCGTTCTAAAAGAGTTAGCCCCCATCCATTTCATTAATTCAAAGTCGCGTTTAATACAAGCGAGGTTAAACCCTCTGCCCGTAAAGTCGGCATCCTCGTGCTTGCCAAAGCCTTTAAAATAAACAGGTTTATTATTAATTAAGATTCGGTTGCCTTCGACCTTAACTGTTCTAATCCCACAATCAAGATAATATTCGTCTATTAGTTTACCTTCATTTAATACTTTAAACACAAAGTGATATAAGTAGGCATTTCGAACCTGCCATAATTTAGTGTTTTTGATTTCAAGTTTACCTTTATCACCTTGAGCTGTGGCCACCATATTACCATCAGCATCATAAACTTCAGCTACCACGTCACCCTTACCTACTACTTCAACGTTGTAAGTTGTGATACTGCCACTTTTTGTTAGTTCGTGATTTAAGGTAACATCAACAATGGATGTTTTAGGAGTAATAACTAGTTTAACTGGTCTAATTAGACCACCATAATTGAAAAAATCAAAATAAGGATTAGATATTTTTCTCCCATCTTTTAAAACTTTATATTCCCCAACCGGTAAGGTGGTTTGACTTAGTTCGTTGTTTAATTTAACAACAATTTTGTTTTCTTCATCGTATTTAATAAGCTTATTAATATTGATAGAAAAGGGCGTAAAGCCACCATTATGATAACACACCTTTTTGCCATTAAAATAAACTTCGGCTTGATGAATGGCCCCAAAAAATCTAATATCTACATCTTTATCTTTAAAACTTTGATCAGCATAAAAAGTCTTTTCATACCAAACATCACCCGTATATTCTTTATACTTTTTATCTGTATAAAAATCATTATAGCTAGCAGGAACAGGTATCTCATCGTATTCCTTTAAACCTAAAGGATACCCTTTTTCCTCACCTTTACCTTCAAAGTCAAAACAAAAGTGCCACATTCCACTTAAGTCAATCACTTGGCGGGTTTTCGTATTAAGTGGGTATAACATCTTATTTGCCATAATTCTTCACTTCCTTTTACCATTTTACTTCGATTAAAATAACATCATTAGTACTAATTCTTAACTTTATTTTAGTGAAATTTTTCGCATATATATAATCTAAAGCCATTTTTTCTGGCTTACTATTATTTTTAATATATGATACTTCTTCTTTACTTAAATTATTTTTTGAACCCAACCTTTGCCATAAAGCTTTCGGGTTTGTGTATTTATCATTAATATAAGAAACACTAGCCTCACTAATTTGTTTATTTATAGTAATACTAATATCTTCTTCTTCGTGCTTATAATAATCATTATCATAATTATAAATTAAGATTTGGATCCTATTATCTTTAATAAAGGCAGCATATTCTATCCCTTTAGTTTTTGGGGTTTCTAAACGGTTTTCATAAAGACTATTTAAAATCTTAAAGGCATAAAAATTTGGTTTAGGTATCCCGTTATTTGTTAAAATTCCAAAGCCACCGTGAAAAGGCTTATTGATTAAAAATTGTTCCTCAAAATAATCAGATAAGCACCAAAACATATACCCATTACAAATACCACTACTATCAAGCATTGTCTTAACAATAAAACAAGCTGACATTTTTTCATCGTGAATAGGAGCCCCGTAAACAGACGTGCTATTCCATTCAGTAATGTATAGGGGGATATTCCCAACAAGGGCTCTTGCCTCTTTGTCTTTTTTGGTTAGTATCCCAAGCGGATAGTTTTTATATTCTTCCGGGTGAAAGAAAAGGCTTGTCATCGTCTCGCTGATATCAGCACCAGCTTTAGCTAGGCCTACAATTTTTTCTTTCATTTCGGCAAATCTTTCTGGCCCAAAATTATTACCAAAGCCATCCCCTGGATAGTGGTGAGTCGATATAAAGTCATAAGGGACGTTATTACTTTTACAATAGCTTATAAAATCCTCTAGCCACAGGCAACCACTAGTAACCGGGCCGCCTACTTTTAGTTCTTTATTTACCTTTTTAATAGCTTTAGCAGTCACACTATAGAGTTTAAAGTAATCAGCTTGGCTTCCTCTAAAGAAAATAGCCTTGAGATCTGGTTCATTCCACACTTCAAAAAGCCAAGTCTTAACTTCTTCTAGGGTATACCTAGCAATAAGATAGTTAATAAAGAGGGTGATAAATTCGGCCCATTTATGATATGACTTAGGTTTTGAGATATTATTTTTATAGTGAAACCCATAGGCTTTCTTGCTCGCTAGGGCGCTAGGCATAAAAGATAGTTCAATGTAGGGTTTAAAACCAGCCTCTAATACATTATCAAGGACTACCCCTACTTGTTTAAAGTTAATCTCTTTAATCTTATCTGCCTCTGGCATCTTATTAAAAAGGGGGAAGTCACTTAATCGTTGGTAGATATGCATATCATCATCAAAGATGCCGTGAAATCTTAAATATTTAAAACCAATTTCTTTTTGCACAAACTTTAAATACTCATAGACGTCTTTTCTAGTTAAAGTCGCCGCGTGATCATTTCCTATCCCAAATTTAAAGCCTTTATTAAATTTATAAGTTTTAGCATTCGCATCAATACTAATATTCATATCTTTCCTTTTTAGCCTGAAGGGATGGGTCACCCCATCCTTCTAGGCTGTTTCTACCATTTTTTTCTTACGCATCTTATATATTAGATATTTTATGAAGTGACAAATTTGATCGTAAAAGCCACTAAAGAAAATGAATACTAATAAGAAGACAGCAAAACAAATAACTCTTAAGCCATCATTTGGGTGACCAAGTAAGGCAAGACCGTAATATAAAATGGAAATTGTTAAAGCTCCGACAAGGGTTCCTAGCCCGTCATCAATAAAACGAGATAGGAAGAGTCCGACAAGAGACGGCACAATATTCGCAAATAGTGTTGTAACTGTCGCTAGTGGTTGGCTATTTGGGACTAATTGGTTTTGAGAAGCGTAGATAGCGCCCGCTAAGCCAAACATCGCGCCTGAAACGATATAACATATAATGACATTTTTCTTTTCATTAATACCAATGTTAACAGCGGCTAATTGATTTTGTTGTAGCAACTTTGATTGTCTACCCGCAATCGTAAAGTGGGCATAGAAATAATTGAGGACTAGCGCTATCACAAGTGGTAACAAAATCCAAGGGAAATAGCCAAAGCCATTCGCGTTTTGAAAGCCTGTGATGTTATAAGTCTTCCCGTTACTAACAAAGGCCCCAATTGATTCTATAACGTATCCCATCGCGAGTGAACACACTAGGATTGGTACCCTGGCTGTTACGTAGACTAAGGCGTTTAAGACAGATAGAACAATACCTATTACGACGCAGATAAGGATTAATACCCACATGGCAAGGCCTGACGTTTGAAAAGATTGGAAGACGACTAGGGCCCCGACCGTCGCGGCTACGACAAGGATCGCCCCGCCTGTAAAGTCATAACGACCATACTTTAATTGGAAGGCAATCCCAAGGGCGACCACCGCCATGTAGCTCGTATTCATGACAATACTTCTAATGGAATTCATCGAAAAGATATTAAAGGTAATCCCATTAGCCGCACAAATTATGGCCATTAAGGCATACATTAGTAAAGGAAAAATGAGCGTAGCGAAAACTTTTGAACCAGCTGTCTTCATATTTTTAGCTGTAAAAAGGTCTTTTAGCTTCGTGCTAAAATTATTAGATGTACTAGACATTTTTACCTCCTTAATAACTGTTTAAATTTAATTATTTATTTAGGTTTAAATTATTTACGGTATAAGACGTATTCAGAATCCCAAGAGTCTAATAAACCCTTTAGTTTAGCGAAACTTGCCCCTTCAGCGTCACCTAAATAAGCCTTTAAATCTTCACCTGAAATTAAAGCTCTAGAAGCACTATAGTCATCACTATAAATCATGCAGTTTTCTTTACCGGCCGCGTAATCGGCATTTGATGCTACCATGACCCTTTGACCAACGACAAGCTTATCCATGCCTTGAGGCATATCAGTAAATTCACAACCTCTAATTGCGTTTAGACACATAATTAAAGGGTAAACAATAGTTTCGGCTGGTGATTGACCTAAAGTTTTAATACATTTATCATCACCAAAGTAAGGAAGAATACCTTCATCCCAACCTACCGTATATAAATCAATTTTATCATCAACGTTGCGAGAAACTAAAGTTGTGTGGATTCTTGTCGCTAGACTGTTAACAGCCACAATCGCGTCGCACTCGGCCGCTGTCCAAGTGTCTAGTACGGTCGCGTCAAGGTTGCCACCAAAGCCCATGTCGTAAGACCAGTCATTAGGATCAGAGGTATTGGCATCGATGATATTAAACTTATCTTCTTCGTGCGTTTCGTTCCACGCGTCCGCTAGTCGTTTAAATTCATCCGTCGCTTGTTTACCGGTAGGATAAGCGTATTCCGGAGTACGCGCTAAGACAATATTACGGTTATCAGTTTCTGATAAAAGGTTAAAGAAATATTCGCCTAAGGCTTCTCCTTCCATATCACCATCAGTCGCGGCACCAACAAAGTGATCATCATTAATAAAACTTGCGTCATCCCGGGAGTTATTGAAATCAGTTTGCCAACCGGCAAAATAAGCTCCCGCGTTCTTGCAGGCTTCAAGGATGGCCTTCGTGTTATTTAAGTCGTTATCCATCATCGTTATGACAGCGTCTGTCCCGGTTTCAAGAGCCGTTTGGAAAGTGTTTAAGTTTTCCTGGGCGTTCGTTTGACTAATTAAAACTGTTTCATATTCAAAATTTAAGTCATCTTTAATAGAATCTAGATAGTTCTTTAAAGATTCTTGCGTGTTACCACGAGACATATAAGTACCAATAATAATTTTAGCTTTATCAGCATTTGTGCCATCACATGAAGCTAGGCTTAAAGAAACTAAACCAGCCATAGAGGCTACACCTAAAGTTTTTAATAATTTGTTCATATTTTGTTTTCCTTTCTTTTATTTAAATTAACGAGGTAGCGTTACCCCAGGTTTCCGGCAAGTAACTACGACTATGCCTAAGAAGATTAAAGCTTTAATTAAAGTAATAAATTCAGCCGGGCAAGAACAAAGTCCAAGTCCTCTACTAAGTAGGGTATAAGTTAAGCACCCACAAACAGCACAACTAATCTTTGTTTTCATACCCCCACTTAGAGGCATCCCGCCCATTAATAGCATTATCATGACATCCATTTGGAAGCTTGCAGAGTCACTTTCCCCAATCCCATTCGTTCTAGCAATTAAGAAAATGCTCGCGATTACTAAAAAAATACTAAAGACGCTATAAGCATAAATTCTTGTTCTTAACATCTTAGCACCCGCTTGAGCGGCGGCTCCTTTGTTAGCCCCGATTGCTTTCGCTCTTTTACCAATCTTCGTGAAGTTTAAGATGTAACATGCAACAACAGCTAGGACAATCATTGATAAAACTCTAAACCAAGTCGTATCAACAATAGCGAGGTTAGCTTCGATCGTATAAACATTAATGGAAGAATCAGAGAAAAATGTTTGGTTGATCCCTCTAAATAACTGCATTAAAACAACTGAAGACATAACAGTAGGTAGCTTAATATAAGTCCCCACTACCGCGTTAAATACTGCACAGATGATACCTAATACAAGTATTACTAATAGTCCTAGGATGATGCTGCCACTAGCGTTACTAATAATGATAAACAAGGTGCTAAAGACCGCTACTTGATAGCCGACAGATATATCCATGCTACCCATCGCGTAAATCATCGTAGCCCCTAAGGCTAAGATCATATAAACTGTACATTGTTCAATCGTGATTCCAAGGCTATATTTACTCCACATATTAGCCCCGTTTATAATTGGGGGTAAGATGGAGAATACTATTAAACATAGTACTAAGCCTGTATAGGCAGCTAGCGAATAAGCATGGTCCTTAACAAAGCGCACAAAATCGAAATCTTTTAATTTTTCTTTAATATTAACCATCTTGCTGCCTCCTATAACATGTAATCTATAATGTCTACTTCTTTTAAGTCTTTACTTCGCATAAATTCTTTTGAAACATTATAGTCTTTCATAATTAATATCCTGTCACACATCCCAATTAGTTCGGCTAATTCTTCAGAAATAATTAAAATAGCTTTCCCGGCTTCTTTTAACTCTTCGATAATCCGATACATCGCTTGTTTGACGGCAACGTCAACCCCACGCGTCGGACAATCCATAATGATTACTTGCGAGTCATTAGCTAACCACTTCGCGAAGGACACTTTCTGTTTATTACCACCAGAAAGTTTTGAAACATAAGTATTCCGGTTATAACACTTAATACTTAGTTCTTTGATTTGTTCATCACAAATCTTTCTTTCTTCTAACGGATTAATAAAAGTAAAATGGGATATTTCATCTAGTGATGGTAGTAAAATATTTTCCTTCACCGAAGCATCCAAAATTAAGGCTTCCGTATCCCGATTTTTACTGATATACCCAACACCTTCATTTATCGCGGTTGTAGGATTTTTAATAACTTTACCATTCCTTAAAACCTCGCCACTTTGAGGTTTAATAACACCGTAGCCAATATGCCCAATCGTGTGCATACCACAATCAGACAAGCCACCGATCCCCACAATTTCACCTTTGTGAAGTTCTAGGTTAAAGTTTTTAATGCTGTGAAAAGTGACATTTTTAAACTCTAATTCTACCTCTTCTTCGCGGGTTGGGGTAAAGTCTTCTCTATAGTAGGCATCCCCGATATCTCTACCTACCATCAAGGTTCTAATCTTTCTCGCATCGTATTCATCCCGTTTAAGTGTGGCAATAATTTCACCATCTCTTAAGACGGTCACGTCTGTACAATGAGTCATAATCTCATCTAAGTCGTGTGAGATAAAGACGACGGCTTTATTTCTTTTTTCCGTCATTTCGTGAATTATTTTATATAGTAATTCTCTTCCTTCATAAGATAAGGCCGTCGTCGTTTCATCAACAACTAAGATTTCGGGGTCCTTTTCCATAGCTCTAATGATTTCAATAAGTTTTCGTGATTCAAAGGTTAGGCTGTTAATTTTAACACTACCTCTAATGTTTTTAACGCCAAACTTATCTAGCACTTCGTCGGCTGCCTTATACATTTTAGCCATATTCATAATGCCAAAACGTGAGAACTCTTTTTCTCTCCCGGCAAATAAATTTTCGGCTACGGTCACCCCAGGAATAGTATTTGATTCTTGTAAGATCATGGCGATACCGGCATTTTGTCCTTCTAACATCGTCTTAGGTTCAAAACGCTCACCTTTATAATACATTTCCCCGGAGGTCGCTTTTTGCATACCTGCCGCGATCGACATGATAGTAGATTTCCCACTACCATTTTCACCGATAAGTCCTCTAATTTCACCCCGACGTAAGGTAAAATCAACGTCCTTTAAAGCTATGGTTGGGCCAAACTCTTTGTGCATATGTCTTGCTTCAAAGATTAATTCACCAACTTCATTAGCCATACTTGTTCTCCTTTCTTTATAGCTAAATTTTAATCTCAAAAGCGCTTTTAAACAATTTTAATGCTTAATTTATTAGCGTATTTTTTTAAGTGAAACGTTTTCATAATTTTATGAAAAGGCTTCCATCTTAAAAATTAAACATTTAAAATGGCTTTTACCTTAAAAATTTTAATATATCAGGCATGATTTATTAAAATATTAAATTTCTTTGCATAATTTAAGACACTGTGTTAAAATTAAGGCATGGAATACGCAGATAGATATAATTATCCTCTAACAGTAAAATTATTACAAAGCGAAAATTTAATAGCCGAAAGCCATGATAATTTTGAAATTCTTTTAGGACTCAAAGGAAGTGCTAACTTAATTTTTAACAATAAAACCTATCGTTTTGAAAAGAATGATATCATCTTAATTAACCCCCTTGAAGCATTTCAAATAACTAATTGTAAAGGCGTCATTGTAAGTGTTACGATTAAACGAAATAGGCTCGAAATGGCAGAAAATGTTCTAGATTCTAGCTACTACTGTAACTCCCTTGACTACACTAATCAATCGGTCTTTTACAATCTAGAAAAGATTATCGGCGAGCTTATTAAAAACTATGATAAACCCAGTTTTGACCTGACTAATGCCTTTAGTTATGCCTATCAAATTATGGCTGAGCTTACCCATAACTTTCCAACAAGTAAGATACGCTCCACTAGCCAAAAAAACAAAATGGATGAGATTATAGACTATATTGAAAATAATTATCAAAAAAATCTCACCCTAAATGAACTAGCGGACGCCTTTAATTTTTCGGTTCCTTACTTATCTAACCTCTTTAAGAAAAATTTAAACCTCAATTTTACGGAGTATTACGACGAGGTAAGACTTAAGCATAGTGTTAAAGACCTCCTTGAAACCGACTTACCTATCATTGATATTGCCCTTAAAAATGGCTTTGCCTCTAACCACGCTTTTTTAAGAGCTTATAAACAAAAATATAAGGAATTGCCTAGTGAAACAAGGCGTAAACAAAAGAGTAGTCGTCAAAACTATAATGATGAACTAACAGCTAAAGATGAGAGGGGTCTTGAGGAACTTGTAAGTGACCTCGAGAAAGTTAACGAAAAGGCGTTTGACCTTTCCCTTTATGAGGAGGTTAAAATAACGGGTTCCGAAGCCCAAAAAGCTATCTTAGACCTAAGTGATAAAAGTGTCTCAATATCAGTTAATAACGCAAGAAACCTCGTTTATGAGGCGGTGAGAAAAGCCGTCATTGAAACGAAAAAAAGGGCAGGCGTTAAATACATCTACTTATGCGGGATCTTTTCAGATGGCTTGTATTTTTGTTCAAGAGATAAAAGCGGGAAACTGCAGTTTCGGTTTAATTTAATAAATGAAATCTTAGACTTCATTGTTAAACTTGATTTAATTCCTCTTTTATCTTTAACCTACATGCCTAAAGCCTTAGCTAAAGATAAAAATAAAACTGTCTTCGCGGATGAATATAATACTTCGGCTCCCGCTAAAATAGAAGAGTGGGTTACAATGCTTAAGACTTTCTTAGACCACATCTTAGAAAGATACGGGAAAGATATTGTAAGAAATTGGTATTTTATCCCGTGGCGCCAACCAGATACCACTTATAACTATATGGGTTTTGAAACGGATGAAGAGTTCTATTACTTCTATAAGGCAACCTATGACACGATTAAAAGTTATAACTCTAACTATATTGTAACCTCTCCTGAGTTACTACCCATAACTGAGAAAAAACTCGAGTGGTTTAAACGCTTTATGGTTTGGACAAAAGAAAACTTCTGCCTTCCTAACCAGATTTGTCTTGAGTTTTATATGGATGATAATTGGGATATCTTAGAAACCTACCCAATTAGAGGTAAAAGTTTTACAAGTATCCCCTATAATAAACCAACCACTGACAAAGACAAGTTAGCTAAATACCTAACCACGATTAGAAACTTTTTAAACATAAATAATACGAGGATTCCTATCATTATAACGCGTTATAGTTTTACGATAAGTCACTATAATATTTTAAGTGACACTATCTTTAGCGCGGATTTCCTTCTAAAAAATATGATTGATAATATTAATAAAACTAAGGTGTTTACCTATAATAGAATCTCCGATTTTGAAGAAACTATTGCGGATATAAACTACTTTAGTGGTGGGACGGGGATGTATTATAAAAATGGTGTTCCTAAGCCAAATTTACATGCCTTAAGTTTTTGGGCAAGTCTTGAAAACGAGATTTTAGCTAGAGGCGAAAACTATATCCTAGCGTCAAATGCGGAAAGAAACCATCTCACCCTCCTACTACATAACTATGAACACCCTAATGATAGCCTCGTTGATAGTGATATCTTTAGCCTCGCCCTATTTGATAGATACTCCCCTTTTGTTAATAAGGTAAAGAAAAAGGTGATTTTTAACTTTGATACTAAATATACGAGGGCTAAAATCACGACTAAGTCTATCAACAAACAACATGGTAGTCCTTACGACAAGTGGTTAGAATGTGGAAAACCACCAATTGATACTTATAGCAGTCTAGAAAGTTTTGTTGATGATATCATTAAGATTGCGTCATACCCCGACTACCTTTATGAAGAAAAGGGACTTAGTAAAGGACTACTCCACTTAGAAGTATTACTTGAACCTTTAGAAGTTAAATTTATTGATATTAAGTTAGGAAGATAGACATGTTAGTAAGAAAAACAAAAAATTTCCTCCCTCTTTTAATAATTGGGATAATACTTGTCGTAATCGGCATTATCTATTACGCAGTTATAAAAAACCTCGGGGTCTTATTGTTACTAGTTATCTTTGGGGCTTTCTTTATCGCTTTAGCCTTATTTTTTATGATTAAAAGAAAACTTGAAAGCCAAAGGCTTAAACTAAAAAAAGAAAGCAAAGAATATATTACCGGCCATATTGCGGAAATTAAAAAAGTTGACGTAGCCTTATCTAAACTCTTAAAAGATACTCCCTACGAAATCATTGTCGAGTGTGAGATAGAAGGGGTAATGTCTATGCTTACCTCGAACTGGGTTGATAAAGACTACCTCGAAAAATATAGCTTAACAAGAGGGAAAAATATTAAAATCTGTTATTTAAATAAAAATAATTATTATTTATTTTTTAAGGAAGAAAAAGCTGATAGTTAGATTTAATCTAATATCAGCTTTTTTATTGTATAAACTTTCTAATAGAATTAAAAAAAAGATGTATGGGGAATACATCTTCTTTAAGGGGATAAAAAATAAGTATAGAGTAGAAAAAGTTTATACTTTATTTTACGTATTTACTAAGGGTAGTATTAACAGCACCTTTCGCGCTAATTAAGCTTAAGAAATATTCTTCTATTTTCGTTTGTAGAGGGGTAGAAGTTAAATCAAGACCAAATATTTCTTTATTGCTTAAAATATTAGATAAATCTACCGTGGTGTCTCCAATATGAACACTACTTAAAGTTGCCTTTAAATCATTTAACATCGGATCACTACTTAGCTCCATTACATCTAAGTTATCATTCACACCAAGCAAGTATCTTAACCAACCCGCAATCGCAAGTGGAATATATTTTAGGTCATTTAAATTGAGGTCAGGTGATTTTAAATAAGCCTTGATCGTTTCGCCGTATCTTACCGGGATTTTTTGGCTAGTGTCGGTCGCGATCCGCCACGGGGTATCCGGGATGGCTTTATTAGGAAGCCTTTCTTCTAAGACTTGATTTAAAAAGTCTACAGGTTTAATAATTTTAGGGTCTACTACGACTTTCATACCTTCATCGCCAATACCTTTAACAAGACCTACTAATAAAGGATTTGTCATTTCTTCCGCAATTGAATTGTACCCTAAAAGACAACCATAAACGGCTAGAGCGGTGTGAAGCGGGTTAAGACAAGTTGTAACCTTCATTGTTTCAACTTTGTTAACTGTTTCTCTATCTGTCATATAGACACCCGCTTTTTCTAGCGGTGGACGACCATTAGGGAAGCTATCTTCAATAACTAAGTATTCTGATACCTCACAGTTAACATAAGGGGCAATATAGGTGTGTTTAGCGGTCGTTATAGGCGTAATATCTTCAAAGCCTAATTTTACTAGATTATCTTCTACCTCTTTTGCTGGTCTTGGAGTAATCTTATCAATCATAGACCATGGGAAGGTCACCTTACTTTTATCTTGTAGGTAGGTTAAAAACTCTTTTTCAACTAGCCCAGCATTTAGCCAATGAGAAGCCACATCAAGCACACTTGTTTCAAGTTTTTCACCGTTATGAGAACAGTTATCCATACTAACTAACGCGATAGGCATTTTGCCTTTCTTATATCTTTCATATAATAAAGACGTTACGACACTCATAGCGTGTTTCCCTTTAGTAGGACCATTTTTAAAGTCATCTAAAACTAAAGCTGTGTAATTCCCATTAATGTCTTTTAAGCTATACCCTTTCTCAGTTATGGTAAAAGATATTAGTTCAAGGCTAGGGTTAGTCACAATCTCTTTTAAGCGTAGATAATTACTAGCTACTACTCCTTCTGCAATACTAGCAGATACAATATATTCTGGCTCTTTAGTAGCTGGTAAGTTCGCAATTAAAGTTAAATTATCACACTTATCATAAATGCTTGTGATAATTTCATAATCAAAGGTTTCACTTGCAATAATACCCTTGTCTACTAAGCCTTTATTTAATAAGTCATTTTCAAGTCTTGCAATAAAGCCTCTAAAAATATTCCCAGCCCCAAAGTGTAACCAAATAGGGTCTTCTTTGGTATTAGCCCATACTTTTGAAACATCATATTTAGGGTACTTAACACCCGAAATAGGCTGTTTCAAACAATCTTTTGTTAATTTCATTTTATTCATCCCTTCTAATATCAAAAAGCGCTTTTTGATACCGTCATTATTATAAACCCCTTTAATGCTATTTGCAAGACTAAAATAAAAAACTAGGAGAAAATTCTCCTACTTAAGCTGATTCTTTATATGAAATACCTGGTTTAAAACTCATTTTAACTTTGTAAGTCTTATCTTTCATCATCTTGATTAGGGCTTTAGCACATTCGTTTGACACTTCAACTTGCCTGTTGTCAACGCTAGTCAAGTGAACCGGCGAAAAGTCAGTCAATACACTCGCGTTATAACCTGTAATAAAGATGTCTTTACCTACCTTATAACCTTTAGAAATTAAATAGTTAGAGGCTGATAGAGAAATTAAATCTTCCCCAGAGATAATACCTCCTAGATTAATGTCATCTTCTAATATCTTTTTAGTTGGGGTAAGGCCGTCATATAAGTTATCCGTGTAATAAATAATAGGCTCTCTATTAAGTTCTTCCATTGCCTCAAGATAGCCATCTTTTTTTAAGGTCGCACTATGAGTTTTTAAATACTGGATATAACAGATATCTTTATTGGTTTTACTAGCAACATATTTAGTTATTTCATAAATACCTAATTTATCATCAACATAAATTTCACTACATCTAGGAACGTTTAGTTTCCCGTTAAAACAAACAACCGGAATGTTTTGTAGTTTAGTTAAAACATCAGCGTGATCGTTTAGGACATTAAAAATAGAACCAATAAAGACAATCCCATCAACACTGATATCTAGTAAAGAATCTAGGTAGGTAACACTATTTTCTACACTACCTAGGGTATTACACATAATAACTCTATAACCTTGAGGGGATAAAGATCTATCAATTTCAAAAGCCGCTTGGGCATAATAAGGGTCTCTAATATCAACAACCATCACGGCGATAGTTTTCATTGACTTAATGGCGAGGCCTCGCCCTAGGGCATTAGGTTTAAAGTTATACTTTTTAACAACGGCTTCTACTCTTTCTTTAAGTTCTGGTCTAATATTTTTATTATTTAAATATTTAGACACGGTAGAAATAGACACGCCGGCTTCTCTAGCTATATCATAAATATTCATAATAAGACCCCCTACTGCCTTAATATTTTACATCATTTATAAGAAAAATAGAAGCGCTTTTGGCAAAATGTAAAGATTTTGTAAGTCTTTTAGTAGTTAATAAGCTATAAACTTTATTAGAATATTTGCCAGCATTTTTCTTCCATAAACTTAGTAATATTTTTGATGTCTTTACCTTCATAATAACTAACTAGTAACTTTTTAAAATCTGAGACTTCTTTTTCAGGGATGACGATAAGCCCACCACCACGAGAAATTAGGTAGTGATTAACAAAGATAACAGCGGCTCTTTTGTTGCCATCTAAAAAGATTTGAGTCTTCATACAGTATAGGCAAAGTTCAATTGCCTTATCAATATCAGGCCTATCCTCTTCTACTATTTTTTGAATTTTATCTTTAACGTCTATTTCAATTGGTAGGGGAGGAATGTAAGTTGTTCCACCTATTTTGACTGGCACCCCTCTTATTCTCCCACCATCTATTAAAAGGCCTTCGTTGACTAGCCTTGCAATATGACATAACAAATAATAATCTGTCTTACTAGCAACAACGTCCTTGTCTAAAATGAACTCCCAGGCATGTTTTAAATTAAGAATTTTTTGAATGTCACTTGGCCTCATCCCGTAAACAATGCCATTATCAATAATTTCTGACGTTTGAGGAAAGGTGGTCGCGACTCCTTCTAGAACAGCCTGATCATAAATATTGGTTTTCATATTAATTCTAGCAAAATCAATATTTTGGATAACTCTTGGTGATAATTCACCTGCTGAATAGCCAAGTAGAGCTAGTTTCTTATCAATTTGTCTTATTTGTCTTCTAATTGATTTCGCTTCGGTTTCATTTCTTAGTAAAAGATTATAGAGCTCGTCCGAATATACCCCAATATAGGTAGAACTTAGGCGGCCTAAGGTACGCTTACGCATATATAAATATTTACCACTAGCATTTTCTTTAATTTCTGGTGTCCCATCATAGGGCAACAAATTAAGTCGTGCCTGTAAATCGGCTCGCTCATTTAGTAATTCTCTTTTAATTTCAAATTCATTTGGCATTTTTCTCACTCCAATTAGGGAATTTTTCTACATTAATTATATTAAATTGTTCCCTATTTTACAATTGTTTTTAAGCTAAGTGATTTCAATCAGCCTCATAAAACGCAATTTAACGTGGTTTCTATTTACCAATTTTGAGTTTTTATTGAAAATGGTAAATAGAATGTATTATAATAACTTTAGAGGTGATATCATGAAGCTTATTACAAGAAGTCAATATTTAGAAAAGCTAATCAATGTGATAGGTACACCAGATATTAAAGTACTAACAGGTGTTAGGCGTAGTGGTAAAAGTAAACTACTTGAATCTTTTAAAAATTATCTTGCACAAAATATCCCTAACTGTAACATCATCCACATTAACTTTAACTTGCTAGAGTTTGAACATTTACTAGACTACAAGTCCTTATATGACTATATCAATTCAATGTATGTCTCTGACGAAAATAACTTTGTATTGATTGATGAAGTCCAAATGTGTACTGGTTTTGAAAAAGCCATCAACAGCCTACATGCCTCAGAAAAGTTTGATATTTATATTACGGGTTCAAATGCCTTTTTATTAAGTTCTGATCTTGCTACACTATTTACTGGAAGAACATTTGAAATTAAGGTATTTCCTTTTTCTTTTAGTGAATATATGAAGTATTTTGACTATACTGACAAATACACTGCCTTTACAAAATATCTGCTTGAAGGTGGCATGTCAGGCTCCTACCTTTATAAAGAACAGGAGGCTAAATATAGATATATTGCTGATGTATTTGATACCTTAATCATTCGTGATATTAGGCAAAAATATAAAATTCGTAATGTGGAGTTAATGAATAGGGTAGTAGACTTCCTTATGGATAATATTTCTAACCTTACTTCAGCTCGTAATATATCAAACACTTTTAGTAGTTTAAATGAAAAAACAAACCATGTTACTATTGGCGCCTACCTAGAATATTTATGCAATGCCTTTGCCTTTTATAAAGTCCGTAGATATGATGTATTAGGTAAAAAATATCTTGCTAGCAACGACAAGTATTATTTAAGTGACCATGCCTTTCGTTATGCTAAACTTGGCACTAAAAACATGGACTATGGTAGAATCCTAGAAAATATAGTGGCAATCGAGCTCCTTCGTCGTGGGTATGAGGTCTATGTGGGTGTGCTTTACAAAAAAGAAATTGACTTTGTCGCGATTAGACGTAACGAAAAGATTTATATGCAAGTGGCTGATAATATTAGCGATGATAAAACTTTCAAACGTGAAGTTTTACCTTTACTACAAATTAGAGATGCCTATCCTAAGATGATTATTGCTAGAACAAGACACGATGAATACCAATATGAAGGTGTCAGGATTGTTGATATTGCAGACTGGCTCTTAAATGATTAATATACAATAAATGACATTAAAATAAGTCTTGTTTTAGGCGTTTTTAAATAGAATATAATGCAAAAAAACGTATAACGACATTGTTATACGTTTATTTTTTAATCTATTAAGTTCAAACAGTGGCAGGACTAGCTGGATTCGAACCAGCGCATGAGGGAGTCAAAGTCCCTTGCCTTACCACTTGGCTATAGTCCTAGGGTGCCCCTTTCGGGGCTTTGGGATGTTAATTTGAAAAAGATATTATTTAGACACTTTTGTGTCCGAGCTATATTCTACTAAAATTTATCTTTATTTGCAAGAGTTTTTTTGCACTTTTTTATAGGCTTTTACGACCTTACCAGCATCTTTAATAAACTTAGGTAGACTTGCCCAATCTTTTAACTGACAGCCACTAGCTTTAGCGTGCCCCCCACCCTCATATTGGTTAGCTAATTTATCAATATCTGGTCCTCTTGATCTAAGTCTTACTCTTATTTGGTTAGGGTATTCAATAATTAAGGCCCAAACCGGGTAATCTGGAATACTAGAGATTAAGCCAACTTGAGCGGCGGCATCTTCATAACTAATACCAAACTTTTCCACGGTTTCTTTTGTTATCTTAATGTAGGCCACCCCATCTTTTGATAATTTAAAGTGGGATAAAACGTAGCCTTTAAACTTTAAAACATCAAGGGTTTCCACACTTAGCATATTATCAATTTTTGCTACATTGACGCCGTATTTTAATAGTTCAGCTGCGGCCATAAATGTTTCAGACGTTACCCCGTCAAACCGGTATCTACCTGTATCTGTTACAATACCGGTATAAATAGCTGTCGCGCCTTCTAAGTCTAGTTTTAAATTACATTCTTTAATAAACTCATAAATCATCTGGGCACAGGCTGGTTTGTCTTCACAAATCCATTCGATGGTGCCATAGTTTTCAATTGGAATATGGTGATCAATTTTAATGATATCTTTAGCTTGTCTAAATCTTTGATCACTTAGTCTTGCGCTATCGCCACAGTCGACACAAATGGCTAGGCTGTTCTCGTATTTACTATCATCAATGACGTCAACATTCCCTAAAAACTTAACGTAGTTGGCTTCTTCCCCTACGGCATACACTTCCTTTTCCGGGAAGGTAAGTCTTAAGGCCCTTCTTAAGCCAAATTGGGAGCCAATACAATCACCATCTGGTCTCACATGACCGTAAATTATGATTCTATTATATTCTTTTATCTTATTTAAAATATCCTCTATAATCACTTACATAGTCCTTTCTTATATTCTGTAGCTAACTTTTTAAAATCTTCAATAACGAGGTCTGCTTCCTTATAGTCTTTTAAGGTTGCGCCGCAAGCAAACGGGTGACCCCCACCGCCATATTTCTTAGCGATATCAACTGTTTCAACGCCTCTACTTCTAAACTCACCTACAACAGTGTCATTTTCTGCGTCATAAGTAAAGTTACACCAAATCACTATTTCATCAATCCCGGCCATTAAGTTGACCATACCCCGCGAAATGTCTTGGAATGGCACATTCGGGTATTTAGCTAAGACTTCTTTAGTGCACTTTAAATAAGCTACACCTTCTGGGGTAATTTGAAATAAAGAAGTAAAGTAGTTTTTCATTAAGCGTTGTTCTAAAGTCTCAACATACAAATTATTATAAATAAAATTAATGTCTGCCCCCATACCTAAAAGGTAGCTTGCGACGTCAAAAGTGGTTTTAGACGTCCCATCATATTGGAAACGCCCACTATCCGTAACAATACCCCCAAAAAGAGCCGTTGCCCCGTAAGCCGTTGTTTCTTTATTTAGTTTAAGTAACATATCCCCAATAATCTCCGCACAAGCTACTTTACTAATATCTTTATAATAGATAGCATTAGGAATAGTAGTATCATTTTTATGATGATCAATAATTAACACTTCTTTAGCTAGTTTATACCTATCATCACTTACCATATTAGCAACAGCTACATCACAAATAATGGCTAAACTAGAGCTTATTATGTCGTCAGTTATTTCATCCATTTTGCCAATAAAACTATACTTGCTAGAAGCATCACCCACCATATATACTTCTTTATCACTAAAGTTTTTACTAATAGCTTGAGCTAAGCCTATTTGGCTTCCTAAAGCATCTAAATCGGGTCTATTATGTCTAAATACGACAATAGAATCATATTTAGCAATTAAATCCCATATATCTTTATATGTCATTGTTATTCCTCCATTTATTTAATTTTAGCACATTTTTACCTCATGTAAAAGAGAAATACCTTTATAATATAAGCCAAAAACCACTCTTATTAGAGCCAACTCTTTTAATAATCTTCTTTTCTTGTAAGCCTTTAAGTAAAAATAATCAGCTAAAGCTTCTTCTTTTGTTAAACATTTACTTAACCGACCATAGAAAGTATCACTAAGCCAATCAAAGTTAAGTCTTGTCTTATCAATATATCACATCACACTGTTGCTTTATTTTTTTCTAATATTTTTATTGCTTTTAAGCAATAAAAAGCAATAAAACAAGCCATAAACAAGCAGTAAAAGCAATAAAATTATAGAAATAGTTTTGAAGATATTCATTAAATCCTAGTAAGGCATTAGAAAAATTTGTGTATGTACACAAAAAATTCTACGAAACTTATGCAATATTTTGTTAGCTATATAGAATATTTATAGGTACTTGCAACTTACAAGGCTAGCTTGAAATAAAACTATTTGGTTTGCTTTAAATTAAAGACTGTTTGAGTAAAAATTATCTCAGCTTATTTTGCAACCCCAAGCATTTTTTCTACATATTCTATATTTGTCCAGCCTTTTTCCTCAGCCGATTTTTCGCCCTTAGATAATTCCCCTATCAGCTTAATCAAAGCCCTCGTTTTTTTCGTATTCTTCTATATCAAGAATAACATATTTAACTCTATCATTTTCTGTTAGGAACACTGGCTCTCCTACCTTAACATCTTCTAATACATTCATATAATCTTTTAAATCAGTTACAGATTTAATATTTGCCATAAGACTAACACCTTCCTTTTTGTTAAATATATTATGTGCCAATTATTTATGAAATACAACAGTCTTTTTAAACTTACAAAATCAAATTATAATTTCTAATATTACATTAGATGAATTACTATTAATTGTACAAATTAACCGTAACCTAATATACACTTTAACATTAGCTTTAATATAAGATTAATTAAAGATTCATTCAAAAAGATAATTATAACTAGAAGAAACATAGAGGTTAGGCATGATATTTACGGAATCACTTATATTAATGTAATTGATTTCTTATTAGACCCTAAATAGCATGGATAAATAGGCAAAATAAAAAGATTACTAAAAAGCTTATAATAAGCTAATAGTAATCTTTTTTTCTCTTAGGCTGGCCATATTCTTCTTTTAACAGCTGACACACCTGGTGTATCTTTTGTATAGAAGTTTTTGTCACCTTTGTCATCACAAATCTTCCCATTTTTAACATAAACGGTATCATTAAACCACGCTGTATCTTTTAGTTTAGTCGTGTTATCAGTAGCACTAACAGCTACTTCAGTTCCATTACTTGATACAATGATGGTACCGTTTAAGGATTTTGTTTTACCATCATATTCATCATAATAGCTTGTGACATATACTTCATCAGTATATTTAGCTACTCTATCAATAAAATCCTGGGTTGGAAACTGATTTTCGTAGTTAGCAGTATATTCACTACTTCCCGCACAACAACATACACAAACAATATCTGGAGTAATGAGCTTAAGCAAACACTCATTAGATGATGTTTTAGAGCCGTGGTGTCCGGCTTTAAATAAATCAACGTGAGGTAATGTTTTATCTGGTGTTGAGCCGTCATAATACTTAGCCATTTCTTCTTCCCCTTCAAGTTCTAGATCACCAGTTAACATAAAGTGGTGATCATTATAGTTAAGCATTACACAAACCGAATAGTTATTTTCATCACTTGATTCATAAAAGTAGTAATAATTATATAAAATATCCATTGTAATATTATTAGTACTATCTAAAACAAAACTACTTTGAGCCCCGTTAGTATCATTAAAACAATCAGCCGCGTACATGACGTTAGCCCCGTTACCTTTGGCATAATCAACGGCTTTAAGGAAGTCTTTATAGGTTTGGGACGTCTTCGTAGTAAGATTATTCATAATGATGTTATCTACATCATAGTTATACAAAATACCCGTATAACTACTACCACTCTTATTACCTACAAACCCCGAAATATGGTCTTGATCCCCATGGGTCGCGATAACGTATTCTAAGGTATCATCTGTAACGTATTCATCAAGGTAGTCACTGATAAAACTAGCACTATCTTTTCTACTACCAGCATCAATTAAGATATCTGTATCCCCCGCTTTAATATAAACACTATCACCGGTATATTCATTACCAAGTTCTAAGAAATGGATTTGAAAGTCATCATAAGTAATACCTTTAATCGTATCACTTGGTGTAGTAGTTGTATTATCAGTTTGATCATCATTATCTGAATCATTTGGTGGAGTATTTGTGTTATCAGTAGGATTACTATTATTAGATTTTTCGTCCTCTTTAGGCTTAGTAACATTAGTTATAAAGTCATTAAAATAAATATAAATATTAGTTTTAACAACTCCATAGTAATCTAATAATACTAGAGCTATTAAACATACTAGTAATAAGGCTATTACTGTTAAAATGATTTTATAAAATTTGTGATGACTCTTATTATTTGTTGTTATAAGGCTATTGTCTGTTGAAAACCTATATTCATATTTTTTCTTTTGGCAGTAATATACTGCCTCTTCTCTCGAGTCGAAGACCTTGCTAGCCTTTTTATTTCCTTCTTTAATAACGACGTATTTATTATCTTCTTTTCTTAAATATATAATATACATAAACTAGGCTTCACCTCATACTTCTAAAGCTTTTCTACCTAATCAATCTGATATTATATCAGACGTGACTTAAGGCTTGTTGCTTAAAAAAATTATACTCTAGAACTCTTCTTCACACAAGAAAATATTTCAAATAATATTAGGACTTAACTTTAGCAATGAGATAACCAAAATATCCAATACATTTGATCAAGCATTAGAAAAAGACTGTCCTAAGAGCCTAGGACAGCCTAATATTTTAGTTTTAAAACGCGCTATATTATTTTGTTGTATACTTAAGTGTGAAATTACTTATACCCATTCTTGGCTCATCACCTTCAATTAAGATAACAAAGTAGCCAGTAGTAGGGGTCGTAAAATCATAAAAGTATTCTTCTCCTTCAACTGGGGTAAAAGACCATTCTTCTATGTATGTTAGCCCATCACTTGAGTATAGGATATGACATTTATTAATCTTTTTATACAGTTTAGAAACTGTAAAAGAGATCTCACTTAAGTCACTTACATTAAATTCTAAGACTGAGTATATCGCCCAGTTGCCTATATTATATTTACTATCAGGTTTAGTATAATTTTTGTCATTAGCCCCTAAAATAAAGCCAGCCCCAGTCCCGTGATTGGAAGCAGTAAAGGCTACATCATTGATAGTTACCGTAGTAGCTTCTTTAACATAACTGTTTTTATTGCCTGGGAAAGCGGCCACAAAGTCATAAACAACTGTTCTTGTCCCAAGTAGTTCCTCATATTCCTTAATTTTAGCTTGTAATAAGTCATAGTTAGTAACTTTAGTTCTATCGGCTAAACTTAAGGCATCATATCTAGCTTTTAAGCTATCTAGTAATGTTTTATCATCTAAAGTAATTACTTTATTACGTAAGGCTTCTATATCGTTAATTAGATTAGGAATCGTTAAATCTTCATCTAGATCATTACCTTTTACTTTTTCTAAGACATTAGCTTCCGTAATGCCTAAGTCTAGACTTTCCTCTTGATATAAATAGTAAACAAACTCCGGGTGATCTATGTAAGGATTACGATTACCTTGATAAGTATATACTACTTCATTACGTTTAATTTCTATTTCTGATACGGGGTCTTCATAATGCCATTTAACTAAGGTATCGAGCATACCAAGAGTTGGTTCATTTTTATAATTACCACTATTATCTAAGGTTAAGGTCAATTCATCATCATGATATCTAGTTACCATATAAAACAACATTCTAGCAACATCCCCTTTAACCTCGTCTCGTGGTTCAAAGACCTCGCTTGTCCATCTATTACCATAGTTATCAGTACTAGTAGGGTTTGTTACTTCATCAAAGTAACTATTATTACGGCTTGAATTTATTACTTTTTCGGTGGCCCTTAAATGGTGGGCATCACTATAAGCTGTGTATTTAGGATCATTAAAACCATGTGATTTAGCCCAAATATGTTCTCTATTCCATACTAAAGGACTAGAACTACTACCATCTCTATCTTCTTTTGGGATTAATCTTCCTGTATAAAAACATTCAATATGATCTTCGTCGTAAGCATCAGATTCTTGTAAGACACCCCACACCTCATCATAGGATAAACGATTAGTATGTGTGCCTACTAAAATATCATTCATGACGTCAAAGAAGTTATCAAAGTTACCGGTTAGATCTTCATAATAACCCGTATATGTCAATTCACTAGGCAATTGTAACGCGTTTACTAAGATTGTAAAGCTATATTGATAAGACGTATCTCGATAAATAAATTTTACCGTTAAAACAACATCTTTATCGGCTGTTTGGGGCTTTATACTAGCAGTATTTTGGCTGATTTCAATTACGTCTAGATCACTGCTTTCCCAAGTCAAAGTTACACTAACATCATCTACAGTTATCTCTGTTGGAAGCGTAAAATCAGTTGTAGCATTCGTGGGAATATCAATATTTTTAACTTCGTCTAATAATTTATTTGCTGTGTAATCTTTACAACTAGCTAAAGGTAAAATTAAAAATAATAATATTAATAGTACAATTCTCTTTTTCATCACCATTATAAGCTATTTATAATAAATATTTGGGGGTTCCTTACTACTAAGCATACTGACTTTGTACACGATTATTAGCATAATCCCAATATGGATCAGTTTCACCAAATTTACCTAATTTATTTTGTTTAGCATATAATCTAGCATTTAAGAAATAGCCATAATAAGGGATATCTTTATAAAACATATCCATGCCTTCAAAGCCATCAACTGAATAACCTTTTAATATTAACATGTAATTAACCATTATATCGTCAGCATAGACATAGCATAGAATACGGCCATATGTGTCAGTTAAAGAATTACCAATTTTACTTTGACAATGAATAGTCTTGGCATTAGATTGAAATTCTTTAGTAAATTGTTTAGCTACTAAACCAAATTCTTGAATATTACCTGAATAACTTTCTGGTGTATCTACATCAAAATATCTAGCACTTTCCTCAAACCCTAGTTTCTCAGTATCACCGGTGTGAGCTCTAACAACATTTTCATTTAATTCTTTCCAATTAAACACTGTGGTGTCTCCATCAACATATCTAATAGTCTCTACTTCAGTAAAGCCACCACCACCAACATTAGGAGAAGCTATAAAATCATTGTTGTAGTATGGGCTTTCTTCATTATATTTCGGACCTTCTAGTAATTCTTCTGGTGTGACAGAATTCCAAAATTTGTCTAAATAATTAGTGTTATCTTGAGCATATAAAATCCAATCATATTGATTAAACGTCGCAGTAGGGGTAGCATGGTCTACCTTCCTAACTAGGGTAACAGCTCGCATATTATCATTTTCTACTAATGGATCAAATGAGCCTAAAGCATCAATTCTAGTACCATTTTTAACTAAAGCAATGTGTTCTCTACCCCCAAAAGTTAGAGCAGCATCTTTTAAATCAGTATGAGACAATACTTCTTCACTACTTTTTGAATTAGCTACAACAAAAACATCACCTGCTTTAATAGTGTTATCGCCTAAAGAAACAATGGTTTCTGGCGTATCAACATTACGACGATCAAATATTTGAATTTCATAATCTTTAGTTGAAACATCGTGATCAGTAATATTATACAAGGAAATAGCATTACTATCACCACTACCTTCTAAATAGACATTAATTATTAATTCAGGTGTCGTATCCTTACTACAACCAATTAATAAAATAACTGCCATTAAACCAGTAAAAAAATATAATAATTTTCTTGTAAGCATCTTTATCAACTCCTAACTAGAGAAAAAACGGGTGGGTTACCAAAAACTCCACCCGTTATTTTTACTCGTTTATCAAATTATCTAGTAAAATTAATCTGCGTAATAAATTTGAACACTTTTTATTCTAACCTGACTGCTTTTGGCCTGTCCAACATTTTGAATGGTAAAAGTGGTAACAGGATCGCTATATATTACTTCTACAGTTTGGTCGCCATCATTAGTACCAGCAGTTTGATTGTTGTCTAAACCTGTAACTTTCATAGCTGCCTCTGCATTGTAAGCATACCAAGTAATAACTATTTTAGCTATTTTCTTGTTATCAATTGTACTAACAGTGATGCTGCATCCCCCCCCGTTTTTAACATCAGGATACAACCTAATAGTAGAATCACCATTTAAAGCAACTTTAGTACTACCATCATTTTTTGCTACTTCAACTTCAAATTTAGCGCCATCTAAATTAACTAGGCTAGCATCAATTTGTCCATCATCCATTGGAGTATTAATAGATACTACCGCATGCATTTCAGCATCATAAGATACTTCTTCTCCTACTTCATCAGCATCACTAGTTTTCGTAATGTCGCCATCCTTAATTGGAGAAATTTGATATCCTTTATAATAATTTAAGTAGCCTGATACAGTATAGGTTGCGCCTTCTTCTAAATTATCATATGAGTAGAAATAGGCATCTTTATAAATAGCAATAGAATTGCTATTAATAGTTAATTTACCACTACTGTAAACAGCACCAGTAACTTTGACATACATTCCTTGCTTAAATGCTAATTTATCAAGATTTCCTTCAGAAACAATAGATGTAATATCAGTTGGAGTTGGATCAGTTGCTTCTTCGCCTGTTGTTACAGAGGTTGCTAAGTCTTTTGCTTCAATCATTACTTCTAATTTGCCATTATATTCATTTTTAGTACCTGCAAATGTTACATTATGTTTTAAAGCAAATTTAGCCTTCCAATCAGCTTCTACTACATTATAGGCCATAAGATAGTATGCACCTTCAGCAGATTGAACTAATGCATAACCGGTACCAAGATCATCGTCATCATTTTTCTTGAAGCCAACAGCGTAGGCTACGCCACTAGCATTTACTGCTTCATCTTTTTTAGCAACATAGTATTTATCCCAGGTACTTAAGCTTTGTTTTGCCCAAATAGAGAAGTCAACAAGCTTACCATTTCCACTCTCATCTACATTAGAGCCTAAAACTTCATCATCAACCTTAATGTTAGCGCGAAGAACAACAGTTGATAAATCACTAGGTAAAGTATAACTATCAGCCATTTTTAAAATGCAATCGTCAGTTACTTCAATCACACTAGTATTTTTATCAGCAACTAACCATTCAACAACAACTCTATCATCTGTTACTTGAGGTAATTTTATACCTTCACTAGAAATAAGGTTAGATGAATCAATATAGTTAGGTAATAGACTTGCTACACTTTCTTCTAATTCTTGCGCAGCTGCTGCTTCAACGCTAGCCATAGTTTCACTACGTTCTAAATCGCTTGCTAAATCGGTGATATATAGTCTTGCATTAGGGGCTTCAGAATCACCAGAACGATAGTTTACAACAAAGTTACCAGAAATAGTTTCACCTACTGTTAGGCTAGACCATAATTTGTAAATTTCATGTTCATTATTGAAACTTGAATACTTTAATTGAACCTTAATGGTTTGACCATCGCCATACCCCATGGTATAAGTAATGTCAGAGTCACTGGCTGATTTAGGGCCTACTTTATCTAAAACTTTAATATTTTCTAGTCGTACTAAATCTCCAACATGGTATTTGATGTATTCATCCATTGAGTTGTAAGCAGGGCCATTTGTCCATATACCATCTTTTACTTCTTCACTGATATCAATAGGTTGAACGTCTTGTGTTTCACCCGTAAATTCTACACTAGTACTATCAACAATTTGCATTGAACCATTGTAATTGTCTTTATTACCGCTTATAGAAACAACAGTGCCTCTAACCATCTTGTCGTAATCATCTTTAGAACATTTAATTCGATATACATAAACTGCACCTTGGCCATCTAATGCTCTTAAACTAACAGAAGTATTTCCATAACTTTCACTGTATTCTTGTTTTGCAATAACAACACCAGTAAATGATACTGGATCATCGGTTGCGGTGTTATAGAAATTTTCAAAATTTGGTGCTAACTCTTTTAAAACTGTAAAGTCAAACTTTTTAGTTGCACTATTTTCCCCATCAGATACAGTTGCTGTTAAAATAACTCTAACATCTTCATCAGCGGGACGCGTAATTTCGATTGTGTAAAAACTATTTGAGGCGGTTGCTGATACTTTGGCTACATCAGTTTTGTCAGTAGACCATGTTACTGTATAATCAACGCCTTCATAAGGCAACACTGAAGTAACTTGAAAATTATCAATTACCTCTTGATGATTTTGTACAAGTTGTAATGTTGAGGCAGCTGCTTCAGCGGGATTTTCTTTCTTACAAGAAGCAACAACAAAAACAGCAACTAAAGTAATTAAACCTAAAAAGGCTTTTTTAATAGCTTTTTTAATAGCTTTCATAAATTCTCCTTATTTTATAAGACCATAAAACTTTTATATCGTATTTAATATGCTTTGTTTCTTAAATAAAATTCTAACTACTTTGATATTCGCATTCTTCAATACCGGCTTCAAGTCTCTCAGAAATATATTGTTCAATTGTTTGGCCACCTGATAATTGATGAATCAAAATATCAGCAACGATTGCCCCAACTTCTTCACGGGCTTGAGATGAACCAACAAAGGCTGGAGATGTATAATAAGCACTTTGTTGAACAACGGCTTGTTTCGCTGCTAGAGCTGTTAAACCATTCTTATTTCCTGGACCTTCACTTGCACCATTTAAATATTCTTGATATTCAGGTGTATCAACAGCTGTATTAGTAACAGGAATATAACCATTAGCTTGAGCAAATAAATTTTGATATTTAGGTGTTAATAAGAATTGAGCAAATAACCAAGTTGCCAATACTTCTTGATCGTTATCCTTTTTGAAGAAACAGAAAGATGGGCCTTGAGAAATAACTTGTGGGTTATCTGTATCAACTTGTGGATACATTGCAATACCCGTTTTAAATGATGTAGAACTACAATATGAAGCACCACCTGTTGAACCAATAGTCATATAAACTCTATTAGCAGCTGATGTATCCGTGAATTTATCATTGGTATAACTATCATTATTAGTAGCTTTAGTAATGAAATAGCCTGAATCATAATATCCTCTTAACTCTTTTAATAGGCCAGCTATACCATCATTATCAAATAAGAAGTGTTCTCCAGTTGCTGAAGTGTAGTCATAACCGTATTGTTTAGCTAGAGTAATAAATAAGTTATCTTCACTATCAATACCTAACGGGGTAGAATTTGGATCTATTTTCTTGATTTGTTCGCATAAATCCCACATTTCATCCCATGTAGTCGGCACTTCTAAATTGTGTTCATCAAAGAAATCTTCATTATAGAATAAAACTTCGGTTGATTTTAAGAATGGTAAAGTGTAAGTTTTATCATCACCAAAGGCCTTACCTTCTTCAAGGAATGCTTGAATAACGTCTTCTTTTTTAACTGTTTCATACTTAATTTCTGAACCACCTAAGCCATACTTTGGATCATCTATTAAATTATCAATATTAATAGTGATTTGAGATTCATTGTAGATAGCGACGTGATCAGGATAACAATAAGCCATATTTGGATAACCTCTTGTACCTAAGTTAGTGATAATTTGATCTCTAACTTCTTCATACCCGCCAATTTGTTGATGTACAACCGTGATATTTGGGTACAATTCTTCGAATTCCTCAATCGCTTCATTCAAAATAGGTTGACTCAAATCTTTACTCATTGTATGCCAAAATGTAATTTGAATTGGATTTGTAGTATCAAGTGTTTCTGGCACAACAAAGTCTGAATTGGACGTACCACCACCGCCACAACCAGCTAAGGTTAAGGCTGCAACTGCACCTAAAGCAGCGCCTAGAATTTTTTTCATTTTTTTAATTTTTCCTCCTCATTTTTATCCCTTAATACCGGCTCTAGATACGCCTTTCATAATATATTTTCTAAAGAAAATAAATACTAAGATGAGCGGAATAGAGACGATAGTAACGGCCGCCATTTGTAAAGGGTAGTTAACTCTACCACCCGCTTCAGTACTAGTGAAAGCTTCACGTAAGCCATTTGTGATAAGCTTAAAATCATCTGTTGTTGTTACTAAACGTGGCCATACATAAGCATTCCATGAACCCATCATCTTCAAAATTGTAATTGACACAATTGAAGGCATAGACAATGGCACTAATACTTTCATAAGATATTTCAAATCACTTGTTCCGTCTACCTTGGCTGCCAAATAAAGCTCGTCTGGTACCTGTTTAAAGTTTTGACGCAACAAATAAATATAGAAAACACTAACTAAGAATGGAACTATTTGAACAATGTAGGTATCTTGCCAATTAAAGAAAGAAATAGTTTCATAATTAGATACCGTAAACATCTCACCAGGAATCATCATTGTTGCTAATAAGATAGTAAATATTACATCTCTACCTTTGAATTTTAGTTTTGCAAAAGCAAAGGCAGCTAATACTGTGATGACTAAAGATAAAAGAGTAGAAACAATACCAACTAAAACGGTATTGATCATATATCTGCCAAATTCAGCAGCCATCATTGAATCTGGATAATTTTCCCAATGTATTTCGTTCGGAAAGAAAGTCGGATTAACTAAATAATATTCATCCATATCTTTAAGTGATGAAATAATCATCCAATAGAATGGGAATATAATAATAAAAGCAATCAAGAATAAGAATAGATAAGTGATAACTAATCTTACTACTTTACTAATTTTTTGTTTTTTCTTTAAAGCATTTACATTCATTACTGTTTGAGTAGCTTGCATTTCTTCTACCTCCTAATAATGAACTTTTTTCTTATTTACGTATAAGTTAATAGCCGTAAATACCATAATAATCACAAATAAAATCATAGCACCAGCAGCAGCTCTACCGGTTTGATAACTACTTGTTAAACTGTCGTAGATATAACCTACCATTGTATTCATACCAAATCGCCTTAAATCATCACCAAATATACCAACTGCACTTGTATATTCTTTAAACGCCCCAATTAAGCTTGTTGTAAAGACATAGGCAATCATTGGTGATAATAGTGGCACAGTAATTTTTGTGAATACTCGAAGACGCGGAGTTGACTCTATTTTAGCAGCATCGTAATATTGTTTATTAACACTTTGCAATGCGCCTAATAAAATCATAATTTTAAACGGTAGGGCATTCCAAATAATATAAGTACATAATACAAACATCTTATTGAGCTTAGGAGCCCCAGCGCCGATCCAATCAATAGGAGCTATATTAAATAAACCTAAAAATGAGTTAAAAACCCCAGCCGTCGAAATTATACCATCACCAGTTCTTACAAAACTAAACATAACGTTAAAAACCATACCTATCGCAATACTGTTGGTTACATAAGGCAAGAAATAAATGGTTTGTAAAAAATTTCTCAATGGCTTAATACTGTTAAGTGCTACAGCTATAATTAATGATAAGACGGTTGAAATTGGCACTGTAACTACTACAATTATTAAAGTATTAAGCAAGATTTCTTTAAAGCCAGAGTAAGTTACAACATCTATATAGTTTTGAACACCAACATTAAATGAGGCCCCAGCACTTACAAGAGTTGCTTTATAACCATCTAAAAAGGATATAACAACTGTTTTAAAAAAAGGATAAAAAGTAAAAATTGCTAAAAGAATAATGGCAGGTAACAAATAAATATAGCCTTTTTGATCAGCTAAGACTTTTAATACCTTTTTGCCAAAACTTTTTTTTACTTCCCCAGGTTCATGTCCTTCGGGAATTAAACTAGGATCTTGATAACGTTTATCATAAGTGATTTGCATTATCTCAACCTCTCTTCTGTCTCAGCGTTGAATAAGAACACTTTTTGAGGTCGTAAATTAAATTTAATTTCACCATTTGTTGGCATCTTGGTTAATGAATCTACAATCGTTCTAATAGTAGGCTTAGTACTATCTTTATGCTTAGAAACGATAGAAATATCACGACCCATTACTTCCAAATGGTCAATATGGCAGGTTAGCACTCCATTAGAATCAACTGTGAAGCCTTCTGGACGAATACCAACAAAAATTTCTTGATTTTCATGAGTAGTATCCATAATTTTTTCTTTACCGATATAAACACCACCATCTTTAATATAACCTTTAAAGATATTGATAGGTGGAGTACCTAAGAAGTTAGCAACAAATAGATTAACAGGATCATCATAGACATCTTGTGGTTTACCAACTTGTTGCATAACCCCAAGTTTCATAACAACGATGAAATCAGAAATAGACATTGCTTCTTCTTGATCGTGAGTAACGAAAATTGTCGTAACGCCCGTTTCTCTTTGAATACGTTTAATTTCTTCTCTTGTTTGTAGTCTTAGTCTCGCGTCTAGGTTAGATAGCGGTTCATCAAGAAGTAAAACGTTAGGTGATTTAACAAGCGCTCTTGCGATGGCAACTCTTTGTTGCTGACCACCGGAAAGTTCACTAGGCTTCCGGTCCATTAAGTTTTCAATTTGGACAATTTTAGCAGTGTCAAAGGCTCTGACAGCTGCTTCCTTTTTGTTTACCTTTTTATTTAATAAAGGAAACATAATATTTTGAGCCACTGACATATGTGGAAATAAAGCATAATTTTGAAAAACTAGGCCAATTCCCCGTTTTTCAGGGGCCAAGTCTGTAACATCATCATCGCCAAAAAAGATACGACCTGATGTTGGTTCTTGCAAACCAGCAATCATGTAAAGTGTCGTTGATTTTCCACAACCAGAAGGCCCAAGTAAGCCAATTAATTTGCCGTCTGGGATTTCAATATTTAAATCGTCTACGGCCCTTACTTCACTTTTTTTCTTCTTATTTGTGAAAATCTTCGTTAAATGTTCTAATACAACTTTCATAAATCCTCCAATGAGTAAATTTTCCTCTTCATGATTTTATCATAAAGGCAATTTTTATTAAAGTTTTTAGTGTAATTTTTACATTATTTTTACAATTAAAATTCAAGGTTTTTCGGGGTTCTTGGGAAAGGAATGACGTCCCTTATATTTTCTACTCCCGTAATATACATGAGTAATCTTTCAAAACCCATACCAAAACCACTGTGTATGCATCCCCCATATCTTCTAGTATCTAAATACCAATCCATTGTTTCAGGCTTAATGTTAAATTCAGCCATTCTTTTTAGTAAGACGTCCATTCTCTCTTCTCTTTGGGAACCACCACATAACTCGCCGGAACCTGGTACTAGTAGGTCAACGGCCGCAACTGTCTTTTTGTCATCATTTACTCTCATGTAAAAAGCTTTAATTTCTTCTGGCCAATCTTTAACAAAAACCGGGCATTTAAAATAAGTTTCCGTTAAATATTTTTCGTGTTCTCTCCCTAGGTCTTTCCCGTATTCTGGTTTATCTTCAAAGTCGATCTTAGCTTCTTTAAGCAACGTAATAGCGTCGTGATGGGTAATTCTTACAAAATCTTTATTTAAGACATCTTTTAAACGTTCGATTAATCCTTTTTCTACAAACTTATCAAAGAAAGCCATCTCTTCTTTAGCATGTTCTAAAACGTATTTAATAATATATTTAACCATCTCTTCCATGATGTCCATATCATCATTGATATCAGCAAAAGCCATTTCTGGTTCAATCATCCAAAATTCACTCGCGTGTCTTAGTGTATTGGAGTTTTCCGCTCTAAAAGCGGGGCCAAAGGTATAGACATTACTAAAAGCTAAGGCAAAGGCTTCCGCTTCTAGTTGACCAGTAACCGTTAAGTTAGCGGGTTTACCAAAGAAGTCTTTTGAATAATCTATTTCTTTACCACCTAATTTACTTAGATCAAGAGTAGTAACCTGAAACATTTGTCCAGCCCCTTCACCGTCGTTTGCGGTAATAATTGGACTATGTAGATAAATAAATCTTTTCTCTTCAAAAAAATGATGAATGGCTAGAGCGCATATACTTCTAACTCTAAACACGGCACTAAATAAATTAGTCCTTGGTCTTAGGTTAGCATGTTCTCTTAAAAATTCTCTTGTGTGACGTTTAGGCTGAATCGGATACGTTTCATCACAAGATCCTAGTAACGTAAATGACGTAGCTTTTACTTCAAATGGTTGGGCATTTTTAGGGGTTAAAACCACTAGGCCTTTAATTTCAATCGACATTCCGGCTCTAACTTTACGAGCTTCTTCAACACCTTCTGTCGCATCGTCATAAACGATTTGGATTGATTCAAAAAAAGTCCCATCGTTTAACATAATAAAACCAAAAGCTTTTTGGTCACGGTTGCTTCTAACCCAACCCTTTAAGGTAACTTCTTTTCCTTCATATTTAGCTGGGTCTTCATAAATTTGATAACTTAAATCTCTCATATTTACTCCTCGTTTTGTTAAATTTTTATCTAGGGACGAAATCACTCCGCGGTACCACCTTAGTTCTAGATAAAAATCTAGCTCTCGAATCTGTTAACGCCAGCAACGGGATAGTTCTAATTTTTTGTTTTCTTCTACCATTTAAAGATGTTGTCAGATAACTTAATTTATTTGTTTACACCAACCACAAATTCTCTAAAAAATTAATTGTTATCGTTCTTCTTTTCACTACTTTGTTATTTCAATATAATAATACAATAAATTTCGTTTTTTGTCTATATGAAAGCCGTTTTCTAAAAATAGGGTCTAGTTTTATTAATACTAAATAACTAAATTTAGATAAATTAAGTAGTACAAATTAAGAAAAAACCGGCTAGATTTACTCCAACCGATTGTTCTTATAGTTTTTGTACAAACAATTAAACAAAAAATGCCTATATTTAAAGATATTTATTATATTTTGACTACACATTTCCAATAAGTCTCAGCAAGTAAAAAGTCAGCCAAATGGATAATCTTGATGCCGTTAATATTCCCCAAGGCTAGTTCATCTAAAGTTACGACATATTTAGGGTAATGGTCTTTAATTTTAAGAAGATTGGCGACCTCACGGTCTGACTCTATAGGCATTCGTAAACACGCTTGGACATAAATGCGTTCATCACGCCTTACTGCCACAAAATCAATCTCTTTTGCCTCGTCTTTCCCAACATAAACATCATAACCACGTCTTTTTAACTCAAGATAGATGACGTTTTCTAGCACACTAGAAATAGATTTAGGGTTAAAGCCCATTATAGCGTATTTTAAAGAGACATCAGCTAAATAGAACTTTTCCTGCGTTTTTAAGATAGATTTACCCTGCAAGTCATACCGACTACAGCGATAGATCACAAAGACTTTTTCTAGCCAATTTAGGTAGTTATAAACAGCTTCTACTGATAAAGAACGTCCCTCACTTTTTAAAAACTTTACAATGGCATTAGCTGAAAATGTCTTGCCAACATTTTCCACAATGTAATTAACAACCCTATCAAACAAATCGAAGTTCATAATATTATGCCTTCGTGTTATCTCGTTTATAATAACAGTGTTATAAATACCTTCAACAATTTGATAGGCTTGTTGGGGTTCATAATTACCAAGGGCCACAATCGGAAAACCACCAAATCGTAAATATTCATTTAATAATTCTTTTTTAGAACGTTTATCATCTTGTTTAAAATCTAGGTATTCTGCAAATGATAAGCTATAAACAGGGATTAAAATATATCTACCTGTTAAATAGGTAGATATTTCACTAGACATTAGTTTAGAATTAGAACCTGTAACATAAATATCTGTATTGGAGTCCTCTAGTAAGCTATTAATAGCTTTTTCCCATCCCTCAATTTCCTGTACTTCATCTAGTAAGAGATAATAACGTTTATCATCAATAATCTTACTTTTAATATCACTATACATTTCTTTATAAGTCATACCACTAGTAAAATCTAGTGATGTATAACGTCTAATTATTATATGATCGTCACTAATCTCACTTTTAAGCAGGTCTTCTTTCAACATTTCTAAAATAGTTGATTTCCCACATCGTCTTATTCCAGCTAAAATCTTTACTAGTGGTGCGTCTCTATAAGTTTTTAGTACTTTCATATATTGTGGTCTAGTAATCATATTAATCATCACCTTACTCCTTATCTAGAATATAGTATAAAAATTATTAAAATCCAATAGTTTTTACTGATATTCCGTAAAAACTTTGCTATTTTTATATAGTTTTTTTGCTTATAACAATAAATAATTATTTAAATAAATTTAATTCTTTTAAAAAATAGTGGTAACATCGTCTAGAGCACAACAACTGCTAAAGTTTTTAGCACAAATTTATAAAATAAACCACAACAAATCTATAAAGTAAAATACCACAAATTTATTAAATGAAATGCCACAAATTTGTAAAATAGATTGTGTGTATTTTTAAATTATGTTATAATAAAGCGAATTTATGAGGAGATGGTTATTATGAACGATTTTCTATATCTTCCGAGACTTATGGATGCACAACTAAAAGAGACGCTAGACTATATTGGGGCTGTTTTGATTGTTGGACCTAAGTGGTGTGGTAAAACCACAACTGCCCTTATGCAAGCTAAAAGTGTCCTTAAAATGCAAGATCCTGACTATACTAAAGGCTATTTAGCTACGGCTGAGATAAAACCATCCATTTTACTTCAGGGTGAAAACCCGCGCCTTATCGATGAATGGCAAATCGCCCCTGTTCTTTGGGATGCCGTCCGCACTGCCGTAGATAACCGCAGGGAAACCGGACTCTTTATATTAACTGGTTCTAATGCCGTAGATGATAAACAAATTATGCATTCAGGGACCGGTAGGATAGCAAAACTTAAAATGTATCCTATGAGTTTATATGAATCTAAAGAGTCAAATGGACTTGTTTCCTTATCAAAGCTTTTTGAAAATCCTGATTACAATATTGACGGGAAAAGATCAAATCTTACAATTGAACAATTAGTTTTTGCAGCCTGTAGAGGTGGTTGGCCTGCTAGTTTAAATGCCAAAAGTGAAAAAGGGGCACTTTTCATTGCTAAAACATATCTTCAAAGTATTTGTGATGAAGATTGTTCTAAAATTGATAATGTTAGTCGTAGTCCCGAAAAAATGCGTGCTATCTTGCGTTCATATGCGAGAAACATATCAACGCTTGCCACTAATACCTCAATTTTACAAGATATCCAGGCCAACTTTTCTGATATGAGTGCCCCTACCCTTTATTCCTATTTAAATATTTTAAATCGGCTATATGTCATTGAAGACATTCCGGCTTGGAACCCTTCAATCCGTTCAGCTTCCGCAATTCGTTCTAGTGATAAAAAAGAGTTTACGGATCCTTCTATTGCCGTCGCCGCCTTAAATCTTTCACCTGAACAGCTACTTCTAGATTTACACACCTTTGGTTTTATTTTTGAAACGCTTTGTATAAGAGATTTAAAGGTTTATTCGAGTAAATTAGGAGGCAGGGTTTCGTATTATCATGACCGTTATGGGCTCGAGGCCGACGCCGTCTTACACCTAGATAATGATAAATATGCCTTAATTGAATTTAAACTTGGCAGCCGTGGCATTGAAGAAGGTGCCAAACATCTATGTAAACTTCGTGATTTAATTCATAAACATAACTTGGAAAATCCTAGACAACCTTTGCGAGAGCCTGATTTGCTTATCGTAATAACCGGCGGAGAATATAGTTATCGCCAGAAAGACGGGGTATGTATCATTCCTATTGGCTGCCTAAAAGATTAAATATTACATCGAACAAATTAAAAAGTGCTATTATAGCTTAACTAAGCCAAATAATAGCACTTTTTTTATCTATTCTGCCGAACTTAATTACTTTATAGTTACCGTTCTAATTAAACCAACTACGGCCGCTACTCCAAAACAGCCTAAGGCAATATACGCGCCGATATCAGTTGCGAAAACTAGACCCTTACCAACTTGACCAAAGGGACTATCTGCCCAAACTACATAGGCATAACTAAAATACAACATAACAGCTGCCACAATTAATAAAACTGCCCCAATAAAACTTAATAATTTACTCTTTGTAACGTTTAAGATTAGGCCGGCAAAAGCTAAAATTAACGGAATTAAAGCCATAATACTAAAGCTTAATAATTCAACCTTAACAAGACCTTCTTCCGCGTAGCCAAATACTACCTGCATCCCGGTAAATCCACCTAAATCAAGGTCAGGGAAATAATCTTCTAACTTTCCCACATTTAGTTTAACAACGTCTAAAAATAAGAAAAGAACGACGCCAAGAATAACTAATACTAGCATTACGATACTTAAATAAAGTGATGCAGAACCAGTTTTTTTACTTTTTGCCATAAAATAAACCTCCTTTGTAAGTCAATTATATACTTAAAAGGAGGTTTTAGCAATCTCAATTTGTCTCGTGCTCCATATGCTTATACTGAATTTCGTAAAGTGAATAATAGAGTCCTTTTTTCTTTAAAAGTTCTTGATGGGTGCCTGATTCCATAATTTGTCCCTTCTTTAGGACAATTATTTTATCCGCATGTTGAATCGTTGACAAACGGTGGGCCACAATTAACATCGTCCCGACATTCATCATTTTCTCTAAGCTTTCTTGAATTAAGACTTCTGTTTCCGTATCAATATTAGCGGTAGCCTCATCTAAAATCATAATGTTAGGTTTCGTAATAACGGTTCTTGCAAAGCTGATTAACTGTCTTTCCCCGGCGGAGAAATTAGCTCCTCTTTCAAGTACTTTATGATCGTAACTATCAGGTAATCTTTCAATAAACCTGTCCGCATTGACGTATTTAACCGCGTCAATAACGTCGTCTCTTGTAAATCTTTTATCTCTTAAGGTAATATTAGTTTCAATAGAGCCCGAAAACATGAAGACATCTTGTAACATTTGCCCAATGTGTCGCCTTAAGCTTTCAATCTTAATGTCCATAATGTCAATATCATCAATATAAATATGACCTTTTTGAATGTCATAATTTCTGACAATTAAAGCTAAAATGGTCGTTTTACCAGCCCCGGTAGCCCCGACAAAGGCAACGGTTTGTTTAGGCATGATGGTAAAAGATATATCTTTTAAGATCCAATTTTCATCATTATAGGCAAACCACACATGATCAAAGACAATCTTGCCTTCAAAGTGATCGATATCTCTTGCGCCTTCCCTATCTAAGACAACCTTCTTTGTGTCTAAGACGGTTAAGATTTTTTCGGTTGAAGCGAAGGTTTGTTGAAGTTGGTTAAATACTTCCGCTAATTGTTGGATTGGGTTAAAGAAAGAACTAATAAAGTTATAGAAAGAAACAAATAAATTTAGTTTTAACTTATTAGCCATAATTAAATTAACCCCAAAATAGATAACAATCATTTCACAAATGACATATAAAACATAAATGGTTGGTTGAAAAACCCCAAAGACTAAGACTTCTTTTAAAGAACTCTTCTTTAAGGCTTCATTCTTTTCTTTAAACTCTAAGTACTTCTTTTTCTCCTGATTAAAGATTTGAGTAACCTTCATACCAGAAATATTTTCGGATAAGAAAGAGTTAACCCCCGAAACGTTTTGTCTTACTTCCCGGTACGCATTACGTGATTTCTTTCTAAAGATAACAGTAACTATAGCTAACACTGGCACGACGCAAAGTAACATTAAGGTTAACTGCCAAGAGATGACAAACATAATAATTAAGACAATCACGATGGTTAAAACATATCTAATAAAGCTAACTAAAACATTACTGAAAAAATCATTTAAGGTGGCCGTATCACTTGTTACTCTGGTGACTAAACGACCTACTGGTTGTTCATTAATTTGGGCAATCGACAAAGATTCAATGTGCCAAAAGATATCTGTTCTAATATCAAAAACTATTTTTTGTCCTAGTCTTTGTAGTAACATCGAAGAGTGGTAATATATAAAACACTGGGCAATGATTAAAATAACAAAGGAACCAATTAGTAAAAAACAATAAAGTAGGATTTGATTATTAGTTAATTTTTCATCCGTTAAAAAAGCTACAATTTGACCCTGCATTAAAGGGGGAATTAAGTCAATTACGACTAGAAGAAGCGTTAAAATAAAGCCTACAATAAAGCCTTTATAAAAGGGTTTAGCAAATAAAACTAAACGTTTAATGATATCTCTGTCTTTATATTTTCTTGTAATATCACTTGTCATTAGCTGTTAACCTCCTCTTCTAGTGTTTGGAGTCTAACCATTTCTTGATATAAAGGACTTGTCTTTAGTAAAGTGTCATTATTCCCGATCCCAACAACTCTTCCTTCATCTAGCAACACAATTAAATCGAGGTCTTTTACCGTCGATATCCTATGGCTTACCATAATCGTGGTCTTGCCTTGACGAAGACTCCTTAAGTTAGTTAAGATTTTTTCTTCCGTCTTCGTATCAACAGCGGAGACGGAGTCATCAAAAATCATAATTGGTGGGTTTTTAATTAAGGCTCTCGCGATACTTACTCTTTGTTTTTGGCCGCCTGATAGGGTAACCCCTCTTTCCCCTAAGATTGTTTGATAACCTTGGGAAAATTCTACAATGTTGTCATGCACGTCGGATAACATTGCTGATCTAACAACCATATCATCATCAACATCAGTATCAAACGCGAAGGCAATATTATTTCTAACGGTATCCGAAAATAAGAAGTTATCTTGGGGAACGTAGCCAATACTATCACGCACCTGTTTAATTGATAAATGCATTAAATCTTTATCATCTAATAAAATACTATTTTCTTTAACGTTATAAAGTCTAAGTAAGAGGTCAACTAAAGTAGATTTACCACTCCCGGTTTTACCAAGGATCCCCACCATTTGGCCCTTATTAATTGTGAATGTTATGTCTTTTAAAATAGGCGTATCGGCATCACTATATTGAAATGTTAGGTGATTAAAGGTAATCTTGCCCTCAATCCTACTTTCTTCTAAGACTTCATTATCCACTATTTCAGGTCTTTCATCAAGTAATTTCGTCACTCGCGCGAGACTTGCCTTAGCTTGAGACATTAAATTAATTAATTGCCCAATTGCCATCATTGGCCAAGTTAAAGAATTAAAATAAGAAATATAGGCGGTTAAATCGCCAATAGAAAAATCAAAGGTAGTACCACAAATTAAATAAACCCCGCCCGCAAAAATAAGCGAAATGATTAAATTTAAGACAAGCGTAATCGCCACGTCTAACATCATATAATAGCGTAAATAAGACATATTTTTATTATAATTATCTAGGTTATAGCGATTAAACTCTTCTTTTTCTTCTCGTTCTTTAACAAAGGCTTTTATTACACTAATACCTGTGAAGTTTTCTTGGGTAAAGTCAGATAAGTCTTCATAAGCTTTTTGTCTAATACTAAACTTATCTTCCATTCTCTTGCCTAAGAAAAAACTCGTAATCGCAATCGCAACCGCAGGTATTAAAATGATAAGAGTTAAAATCCAGTTTAAGATAAACATCTTAATGAGAGCGATGGCCCCTAAAAAGATAAAGTCAATTAACATAATGGTTCCTTGACCAAAGTAACTTCTAATGGTTTGAAGATCATTAGTGTATAAGGCCATCAAAGCCCCAGTCTTATGTTTTTTATAGTAGCTATAACTTAGCTCTTCACTATGTAAAAACATCATATCCCGCATATCAGCTTCAATTCTAACCCCAACACCATATATGCAGTAACGCCACGTAAAACGACCCACAAACATAATAACCGCAATGATTCCAATCCACATCACAGCTTTATTTAAGAGGTCTAAATTACTAAATAAAGTTTGGTCTTCTATCCCGTCAATTAAATCACCAAAGATTTCTGGTATTAATAATTGAAAATAATCAACCACAATTAAGGCAATAACCCCAAAAAAGAAAAACCAGAAATATTTAGTATAAAATCTATTTACATACTTCCCTAATAACATACATTCACCTACTTAGATTACGATAGACGAAAAGAGACAAAGTAAAACTATACCTAAAATAATGCGGTAGATCCCAAAGACTTTGAAGTCATGTTTCTTAATATATTTCATTAAGAACTTAATTACTAACATACTTACTAAAAAAGCGACCACAAGTCCAACTGTTAAAAAGATAATTTGATCACTAGTAATCGAGTTACTAATAAAGAATTTAACACCCTTTAATAAACTAGCCCCTAACATTACGGGGATTGATAAAAAGAAACTAAATTCCGCGGATACCGTTCTATTACAACCGATTAACATAGCCCCTAGAATCGTGACCCCACTACGAGACGTCCCCGGTATTAAAGATAAAAGTTGAATTAACCCAATAATTAAAGCGGTCGAAAGTGACATCTCTTTAATATCATTTATTTTAAAGTTTCTTCTCTTATTAAATATTTCAATTACAATAAATAAAACACCATAAATAATTAAGGTTAGACTTACCGTAAGGGCATTATATAAATGATCATTTAACCAATCATCAAAGAAAAGCCCCACAATAGCGGCTGGTAAACAGGCTATAATAACTTTAAGCCAAATAAGCCAGGTGTTTTTCTTAACTTCTTTCGTTTTACTTTTGCCAAAAGGCCATAATTTATTAAAAAAACAAATAATAACCGCAATGATGGCGCCAAGTTGAATCGCTACTAAAAAGAACTCCCAAAAGTCTTCCCCATAGGTTTGTCTGACATTTAATATTGATTCTAAAATAATCATGTGGCCAGTTGAACTAATAGGTAGCCACTCGGTAATACCTTCTACTATCCCAAATAATATACTTTTTAAGATATCTATCATATATTCCTTGTATTATTAAATTAGTAAGAATTGTACTAAGTTAATAATACTTTCTCCT
>C._urophasianus_2_cecum__coassemble_31_pt1 | contig 46127 bp, 37 predicted proteins | sample C__urophasianus_2_cecum__metabat2_low_PE_014 | metagenome-assembled genome bin C | reverse complement strand
AGGAGAAAGTATTATTAACTTAGTACAATTCTTACTAATTTAATAATACAAGGTAAAACTATGGATTTAGAAAACAAATACAAAGAAGCTTTACATACTTGGTATAAAGCCTTGATAAACAATAAAAAATAAAGAAGTTTCCTTATGACATCCCTTACAGTCATAGTGATTTTAAAGAAGATTTTGATAATATAAAATATAAAGATAAGACTAAAAAGAATGGCTTTTTAGGTGACTTTACAATTACTAATGAGGCTGATGCCGCTACCTTACAAAACTATATGGATGCTATGCATGGCTACTGTGATGTCATGTTTGGCGAAGCAACTGACATGTATGATATTTATTATTATGCTGGTGAATGTCAAATGTTATTCCCTTCTTCAGGATTTTTTAAATTAGCAGTGGCTAGTGATGGCTTTAATGAAGTAAGGATAAATAAAATTGTTAACTATCTTGCTGATACAATCGAAATCTATCTTGCTAATATAAATGATAGTGAAAGGTATTATTTTGACTTTTTAGACGAGGCTAAAGATGGAAGTCTTAAAAAGTTATATTATCAAACATTTATAAAAAAATGTAGGGGTTTAAAGTTTAGACCAATCTATGAAGATAATAAAGAGCTTAAAAATAAAGAGCCTTTAGAATTAGCTGATATATTTTTAAATAATAGCGAATGTTATGACGACACTTATGACATAATTGTTAGTCATTATCATAATGTAGATATAGAAAATAAGACAAAAGAAGATTTCTTAAAAGTTTTCTCATACCTTAAAGATGGTATTAAAACAGGCTTTATATTTGATAATTTAATAGATTTAGATGAAGACTTGTATATCTATGAACTTTGTTTTTCCATTTTAAGTGAGATGTTTAATTTCGATTTTTCATACTTGTTTAATACTGATAATCTAGATTTTTTAGCAATTAATCATGATTTTAGTCAAGACACTATCGAGGAAATGATTGATTTTATTGTTAGCTGTTATAAAGGTTATGGTTTAATTATAGATCCTAATGAGACTAATAATATTAAGAAGACTATTAAAATAGATTATGATCTTGCATTAAGACTATATTACAAAATACTTAAAATAAAATTCTATAAAATACCAAAAATAGGACCGACTCCGATAACAGTGACTGACGGCGGTATATATAATCCAAGAACTAAAAAGGGTTATGTCATGGACTATACTCATGGATGGATTGCTAGTATTCCCGATACTGAACCAACCTGGGTTTTTGAATATTATTTAGATTTAGAGCCCAAAAATCAACATTGGGATTATAGTGACTATGATTTATTAAGAGATGTAAGTAATATAATACACAAAGTATCATATTTAAAAAGAGTGTTTAAAAAGTCTGATTTAAGTGTCGATGCAATAGCAAAAATGATTGATAGAAAAATAAATCAGCAAATAAACAAAATTAATAAGAATGATAGAAACATAAAGATTTAATAAATCTATTCCGAATTTTTGACATTTTTACCATTTTTTCGGAATAGCTTTTTATTTTCAGCTAGTTTAGCGTCAAGTTTTTCTTTTAGGCCTTTTTCTTTATTTATTACTCTAAATAAGGTATAATTAGTTGGATTTAGGATAATAGATATAAAGATATTATTAGTAAGCTTTGTAATATATTATTTAATGCTTAGGAAAGCGTTAATTGCTGTTATAAGGCCATTTTTTGAAGTGATCTCTCACAATTCTAAAAATCTTTAGCAACACCTTGAATATTATTAAGCAGCTGTAAGTGAATAATGGGATTAATGTTTTTAAAGTTTTCTAGTTATAATAAAGTCTATAGTTTAATGAGCTCTATGGCTATTTTGTCTAAATCATTACATAGGTATAGTAATATTTCTTGTTATATTTTTTTATATAATATATAATAATTAAAGAAAAATTAGTTTAATTAAAACGGATGTGATAAGTGATGGTTATTAAGAGTAAAAAAGGAAATTATGAATTAGTGACAGTTTTTAAAGATGCCTTTAATCTAGAAAAGTTTGAAGAAGCCTACATTGAAGAATTATTTGATAAATATCCCTATATTGTAGGCGATATTTCTGATGATATTTTAAGATTAAAAGGTTTTTCCTTAGATCCTAAAAAGCCTAATTATTATAAAAATATTAACCAATATATAGCTAAAAGTTGTAACTATGAATGTCCTTATTATGTATTAAGAAGAATTAAAGATTTACATGAATTAGAATCTTTAAAAGATAAAACACCTGATATTAAACAACAGGAAGAACATTTTACCCTTGAAAAAGAAAATTTTGATAAAGAATCCTTAGTTTTAGAATCTACTCCTAAAAGTAAACCTCATATCGTGATTGATATTAATAGAATTAACGAGGTGCCAATTGGGAAGTTACCTCAAGATTTAAAGATTGAGGATGAAAAAGAAGAAAATGTTACTTCTATTGTATCAAGTGAGGGCTTTGTGCCAGTTAAAAGGGAATACAATAGAAAGAATAATAGAAAGAAGGATAGAAGATAATGCGCACTTTAGCAGAGATCGAAAGTCAAATAAAAAAAGAACTAAATCGTCTCCGTCCTTATTTAAATAGTGAGGGGGGCGACATCGAATATGTTAGCTTTGTAAATGGGGTTGTTCATGTTAAGATGTTAGGCGCTTGTATGGGGTGTACTGCCCTTGACTATACACTAAAAGACGGGGTGGAAGCTTTACTTGTTGAATTAGTTCCGGAAGTTATTGAAGTTGTTAATGATAGTGAATTAGAAATGGGGGAATAGTATGTTTCCTAATACATCTCCGTTGTATGAAGATATTAAAAATTTGATTGTGACGAGAACTGTTCAAATTATTATTATATCTTTATGTTCATTGGTCTTTTGTCAAATAATTAAGGTCATCTTATTTTCCATTAAAGAAAAGAAACTAGTTTTAAAAGCTTTATTTACCACGGGTGGGATGCCTTCAAGTCATACGGCCACTGTTATTTCGCTCACCGTTTCTCTAGGCCTTATACAATATGCCGATAACGGCACCCTTGATTATAGTTTCGCAGTTGCGTTAGTGTTTGCGTTAATTGTGATCCATGACGCGATGGGGGTTCGCCTTGAGGCTTCTAAACATGCGAAGATTTTGAACAACTTACTAAAAGATGAGGACTCTCAAACCAGGGTTGAACAAGGCTTTGGTAAAAAGGGTATACTTAAAGAATTATTAGGACACAAGCCTATTGAGGTTGTTGGAGGAATTATAGTAGGGATTATATTTGCCATTGTTGGGTTTTTCATCGTTGTCTAGCCTCTTAATTGAGGCTTTTTTTGACTTTAAGAACTGCCTATTTTACTTATTATCTGCATAAAAAAGCTAAAAAAATATGCAGATAAGTATAGGATAGGCAATGAAAATATTTGATTATTCATTCTTAAATAATGGCTTGCTTCCAGCAAGGCTAATAAATCTTACTTCTAGTATTGCCTCTTTAAAGACAATAGTTCTGATTAGGAAGGATAGCTATCCCAAGATTTTTACTGAACTTGAGAAGGTTGCTAAAATCCAATCAGTTAAAAGTTCTAATGCGATTGAAGGCATTGTGACAAGTGATGAACGTATTAAGCAAATTGTAAGCCAAAATAGTGCTCCATTAAACCACAACGAGTCGGAAATTGCGGGGTATCGTGATGCCTTAAATGCGATACATCTAGGGCATGCACAGCTAGATTTTTGTCAAAGTGATATTTTGAAACTTCATCAGATGATGATGTCAATTGCTCTTTACGCCTATGGCGGGCATTACAAGACAGAAGACAATGTAATTTTAGAAGTAGATGTAAATGGTAGGAAGCGCGTGCGTTTTCGTCCAATTTCAGCCAAAGAAACACCGGAGGCAATGGCTCAACTTGAACTGGCCTATTTGGCGGCAAGAGATGATGCTAATATAAATAAGCTATTACTAATTCCGTGCGTGATCTTAGATTTTCTCTGTATCCATCCATTTGGGGATGGCAACGGCAGGATGTCACGCTTGTTATCGCTCCTCTTACTCTATAAAAACGGCTATGACGTTGGCAAATATGTTTCTTTTGAAGAACAAATTAATAATTATAAAGTTTTCTATTATGATGCTTTAAAAAAGTCTTCCGATGGTTGGACCGAAAATAAGAATGATTACTTTCCTTTTATTGAAAACTTTTTGTCGATGCTTTATATGTGCTACAAGGAACTTGATAAACGCTTCGCAACCATTAACGGCAAAAAGATAAGCAAGAAAGCTAGGATTGAAGCTACCATCCTAAATAGTCTCGTAGCCATTTCCAAAGCGAAAATTTGTCAAATTTTACCTGATGCGAGCCCTACTACAGTAGAAGTAGTCTTAGGAGCTATGGTAAAAAACGGCCGTATTAAGCGAATTGGCGTGGGAAGAAATACTAGATATATCAAAGCTTAGATTTAAAATTCCTTTAATTAACTATTTAGCCTTCTTAGTAAGGCTTTTTTTCTTTTAATATAGTTTATGCAATTTATACATTTTAGGTTGACATTGTAAAAATGGCTTAAAAGTTGTATAATTCTTTTAAGCTTTATTTTTTAAAATTTGAGAAAAAATTAATATTTTACATGAGTATAGTCTTGTGAAGGTGAAGGTTATGGCAAAAAGTATTTTAAAGAACATTTATTTTATGTTTAATTCAAAACGAATTAAGACATTTTTGAAAAATGAATTAGCTAAAGAAAAGTCTCTTAGCTTTTTAACAAAATTACCTCCTAAATATGAAGATGTCTTAAGTTCGTTAAATGACTCTTCTAAACATAGAAAGCTAATAGAATTATATAATAAGTATTTAGTTCTTTCTAAAGGCCAAAACGCACTAGTAAATAATATTTTAAGTGCCCAAAAGAATTTTCCTTTTAATGATATTTTAGCTAACCCTAAATTACATAATTTATCTTTTTACCAAGAAGTATATGGTAAAACATTAAATGACTTAGATCATTTTATTAATTTACCTAAGCAAATTAAGGAGTTTAAAAGTAATTTAGAAAGCTTATTATATGATTACGATAATATTTGTCTAGAGTATGATGAGTACCAAAAAATGCTAAACTTTCCTCTAATGCTTAATACTTACGACTATATTGACGGTTTTATTAAAGATGATTTAATAAATATAATAAACACTTATTATGAAAAATATAACGAGAGAAAAGTTAATTACTATAACAAAGTAGAAATTAATCTTGATGAGTTAGTCTTAAAACATAATAATAATTATATTTCACTTCATTTACAGGATGAAATATTTTCTAGTGTTTTAGGCAAAAGTCTAGATAATGAACAAAAAAGGGCCATCTTAACAGAGAGTGAAGCTAATTTAGTTATAGCTTCAGCTGGGAGTGGGAAGACTTTAACTATTTGTGGTAAGGTAGCCTATCTTTTAAATTACTTTCATATTGAGAAAAATCAAATATTATTATTATCTTATTCTAAAAAATCAGCCTTAGATTTAGCAAATAAAGTCGCTTTAATAGATCCTACAATTAAAGTTAGTACCTTTCATGCTTTAGGCCTAGAAATACTTTCAAAAGCCCAAGGCAAGAAACTAACAGTTGATGATTCTTTTAATGCCATCTTAGAAAAATACTTTAGAGAGTATATTTTTACTGATGAAAAAGCTTTAGAAAAGGTTTTACAGTATTACGCACTTTACTTAAATAATATTAAGACTAAAATTTATGAGGATGAAGGGAAGTTATACGAAGACTTAAAAAAGGCTGACTTCGTTACGCTAAAAGACGAGTTACTTGGTTTTAACAACTCAAATAAATTAGAAACGATTAAAAAAGAACTAGTGAGAAGTCAAGAAGAACTAGCGATAGCTAATTTCTTATTTATTAATGGTATTGATTACGAGTATGAGGCAAGCTATAAAGCTGAAGATACCGCAACCACCCTTAATAGACAATATACCCCGGACTTCTATTTACCAGAATATGATATTTATTATGAACATTATGGTATAAATAGAGAGGGTGAAGCTACACAGTACACTAAAGATGAAGCCATTAAATATAAGGCTGGTATCACTTGGAAAAGAGCCCTTCACGCCAAAAATAACACAACCTGTATTGAAACCTATTCTTATGAGTTTAGTGAAGGTACTATTTTTAAAAACTTAGAAGAAAGGTTAAAAGAACACGGGGTTAAGTTTAAACCTATAAGCAAAGAAAAAATATATGACGCCATCAATTCGATTTATCAAGGCCAGTCATTTAAATCTTTTATTAATTTATTGCGTTCTTTCTTATCTTTATATAAGGCTAGATACATAGATGATTTAGCCTTTGTTAATTTAATTAAAGAACATGATCTAAAAGGCTACGCTAAAATAAGGGCTACCCTCTTTTTAGAAATTTGTCAAAATATCTATAAGTATTACCGTGATCATCTAGAGTGTGAACATAAAATAGATTTTGATGATATGATTTTAAAAAGTAAAGAGGCCTTAGATAGTGTTGATGGGTTTAATTATAAATATATTATTGTTGATGAATTTCAGGATATATCAGTTTCAAGGATGGAGTTTTTATTAAAGTTAATTAAGAAAAATAAGGCTAAATTATTTGCGGTGGGGGATGACTTTCAGGCCATTTACCGGTTTGCCGGGTGTGACATTAGTATTTTCTTAAATTTTGATAAGTATTTTCGTGACGCGACTAAAACTTATTTAACTAAGACTTATCGAAACTCCCAAGAATTACAAGATATTGCCGGACCTTTTATTATGGCTAATCCTTATCAGTATAAAAAAATAATAAAATCTAATAGTCATTTAGAAAACCCAATTAAAATTACCTATTACGATAATCTTAATAAATATAAAAGTTTACTTGCAGTTTTAAATGATATAGCTAAAAAGAATAGTGATAGTAAAGTTTTATTATTAGGTAGGAATAACAATGACTTAAAAAGCTTTTTAGGCCTAGGGATGCTAGAAAAAAGTCGTGATAAGATTTTTTGCCAAGAACTACCTAATTTAGAGCTAAGTTTCCAAACTGTTCATGCCTCTAAAGGTCTAGAAGCTGATTTTGTCATATTACTAAACGCTAATGGCGATAAATATGGTTTTCCTAATCAAATGGAAGACGATCCGTTACTTGATTTAGTTTTAAGTGATAAAAGTAGTTTTCCTTTTGCGGAAGAAAGAAGATTATTTTATGTGGCCTTAACTAGAACCAAAAGCTATCTATATATCTTGTGTGATAGTAATGAACCTTCTATCTTCGTAGAAGAAATTAAAAGTAAATGCGAAATATTTAAGTCTCAATTAAGAGAAGAAGTCCTAGATACTATTTTATGTCCTAAGTGTCATTCTGGTAAACTTATAAAAAGACAATATAATGGTGAAACCTTTTTAGGCTGTACTAATTATCCTTACTGTGATTATACTAATAAAAGAGTAAATGATGTGGTAAAATATCATAAAAAATGCCCTTATTGCGGGAATTATATGGTATTAAGACGAGGCCCACGTGGTAAGTTTTGGGGCTGTAGTAGTTTTCCTAATTGTAAATATACCGAGGCTTATTTTGAGCCTCAAACAACGACATTTAAAGCAGAACCACATCTAGTAAGACACTAGGCATAATACCTATTACTTATAGCGTTTTTTGATATTGTTTTTTAAAAATAAAAGCGCTATAATTTAGCTAAGGAAAAACAGGAGGATGATTATGAGTTATTTAGAATTAGACACAAGTCTAACTAAATCTTTTTATTCTGAAAAAGACTATAAAGATTTAGAAAAAGAAGTTTTAAAAGCTAAAGAAGTCCTTGAAAGTAGAAAAGGATTAGGCAATGACTTTTTAGGGTGGCTTGATCTACCTATCACTTTTGATAGTCGTGAGGTAGCCCGTATTAAACAAGCGGCAGGTCGTATTTGTGAACACTCTGATGTCTTACTTGCCGTCGGGATTGGTGGTTCTTATTTAGGCGCCCGTTCTTGTGTAGAACTATTTAAACCATATTTTGGCAATAAGGGTTGTGAAGTAATCTTTGTTGGTAATCAAATTAGTGGTTCCTATATGAATGAATTACTAGACTATATTAAAGATAAAGATTACTCTATTAATGTTATTTCTAAATCTGGTACGACAACTGAACCAGCCATCGCTTTTAGAATCTTAGAAGAAGCCTTAATTAATAAATACGGCAAAGAAGAAGCTAAACGGCGCATTTTCGCCACTACTGATAAGGCTAAAGGTGCTTTAAAAACTTTAGCGGACGCGAAAGGCTACGAAACATTTGTCGTACCTGATGATGTTGGCGGTAGATTTAGCGTTTTAACGCCAGTTGGCTTGTTACCTATTGCCGCTAGTGGGGTTGATATTGATTTAATCTTAGAAGGGGCTAAAGAAGCTTACCTAGATTTTTCAAGCCAAAAGACGGTAAAAACCAATATCGCGATGGAATATGCCCTAGTTAGAAACTTACTTTATAGAAGTGGCAGAAAGATAGAAATCTTAGTTAACTATGAACCACGTTTTTCATACTTTGCGGAGTGGTGGAAACAACTATTTGGCGAATCTGAAGGTAAGGAACACAAGGGGATATGGCCAGCTTCCGCTAACTTTACAACTGATCTTCACTCTCTTGGTCAAATGATCCAAGAAGGGGAAAGAATGATGTTTGAAACGGTGATTGAAGTAACTCGTCTTTCTAAAGACGTTACGATTAAGGCTAATGATAATAACCTTGATGGCTTAAACTTCTTAGCTGGTAAAACGATGAATGAAGTTAACCACGTTGCGACTATGGGAACCCGGATTGCCCACTACGACGGCGGTGTACCTAACATCTTAATTAAATTAAGTGAATTAACACCTAAATCTTATGGCTATTTAGTTTATTTCTTCGAGTATGCCTGTGCTATCTCAGCCTACACTTTAGGTGTCAATCCGTTTAATCAACCAGGGGTTGAAGCCTATAAAAAGAATATGTTTGCCCTACTTGGTAAACCTGGTTATGAAGACTTAAAAGCCGAAATAGAAAAGAAAATAAAATAAAGAATAAAACCACTGCGGTGGTTTTTTCTTTATAAATAAGCCTATTTTTAAGCATAAGAAAAATTTATAACATTTTTTTAAAAAATACTCTTTTCCTACTTTTTGCCTAAATTATGACTATGATTATTTTTAATAATAGTTTACAAAATACCTCTTTTTAAAGAGTAGCTATAAATTTTTTTTATAGAAAATAGCTTTTCCATTAAAAAATATTAATTAATTTTTTTTTGATTGAAGTGTCACTTGTTTAATGCTATTATGAGTTTACCTATTTAAACGAAGGGGTGACATAATGTTAGATACAAATAAAATAACTATTATTAAAAAGGATGGGACTAGACAAAAGTTTGATCCAGAAAAAATTAAAACAGCTGTTAAAAAATCAGCTAGTAGAGTTTTAGTTAACTTTAGTGAAGATGACTTAACTAAAATTATCAATACCGTTTTAAACTCTATTGAAGTTAACAACCTATCTGAAATCCATATTGCTAAAATGCATAACATTGTTGAAGGTGCCTTAGAAGAGACCTTCCCTGTTGTTGCTAAAAGCTATAGAGACTATCGCAACTACAAACAAGACTTTGTCCACATGCTAGATGAGGTATATTCTAAGAGTCAATCTATTATGTATATTGGCGATAAAGAAAACAGTAATACCGATAGTGCTCTTGTTTCAACTAAAAGAAGTTTAATTTATAACCAATTAAATAAAGAATTATATAAGAAATTCTTTTTAAATGTGGAAGAACTTCAAGCTATTAATGACGGTTATATCTATATTCATGATATGTCTGCGAGACGTGATACAATGAACTGTTGTTTATTTGATGTGGAAAACGTCTTAAAAGGCGGGTTTGAAATGGGTAACATTTGGTATAATGAACCAAAGACACTAGACGTCGCTTTTGACGTTATTGGTGACTTAGTCTTATCAACGGCCGCTCAACAATACGGTGGCTTTACCGTACCGGAAATTGATAAGATTTTAGCACCATATGCTGAAAAGTCTTATACTAAGTATTACACCAAATATATTGGCCTTGGCTTGTCTAAGGTTAAGGCTGACACCCAAGCTCTAGAAGACGTCAGAAATGATTTTAGACAAGGTTGGCAAGGTCTTGAATACAAGTTTAACACAATTGGTTCAAGTCGGGGTGACTACCCATTTATTACGATTACCCTAGGGCTAGGGACTGAAAGATTTGCCAAAATGGCCGCTATTGAATGTTTTAGAGTAAGAAGAGGCGGACAAGGTAAGAAGGGTAGAAAAAGACCAGTTTTATTCCCAAAAATTGTCTTCTTATATGATGAAGAACTTCATGGCCCTGGTAAGTTTAATGAAGACGTCTTTGAAGAAGGCATTTTATGTTCTTCTAAGACTATGTATCCTGATTGGTTAAGCTTAACTGGTGAAGGCTACGTAGCTGAAATGTATAAAAAGTATAAACGCGTCGTAAGTCCAATGGGCTGCCGGGCTTTCTTATCACCATGGTATGAAAGAGGCGGCATGTATCCGGCTGATAAAGATGATAAACCTGTTTTTGTTGGTCGTTTTAATATTGGCGCAATTAGTCTTCACTTACCGATGATTTTAGCTAAAGCTAGACAAGAAAGTAAGCCATTCTATGAGGTCTTAGATTACTATCTAGAATTAATTAGAGGCTTACACATTAGAACTTATAACTATCTAGGCGAAATGAAGGCTTCAACAAACCCTCTAGGTTATTGTCAAGGTGGTTTTTTAGGCGGACATTTAAACCCTAACGATAAGATTAAACCTTTACTTAAGCCAATGACGGCTTCCTTTGGTTATACCGCTTTAAATGAATTACAAGAGTTATATAACGGTAAGAGCCTAGTTGAAGACGGGAAGTTCGCAATCGAAACACTTGAACATATTAACGAAAAGATTAATGAATTTAAGAAAGAAGATGGCATTTTATACGCCATTTACGGGACACCGGCTGAATCACTATGCGGTCTTCAAATTAAACAATTTAGAAAGAAATACGGCATTATTGAAGGCGTGTCTGATCGTCCTTATGTTTCTAACTCTTTCCACTGCCATGTAACGGAAGATATTACCCCTATTCAAAAACAAAATCTTGAAAAGAGATTTTGGGACCTATCTAATGGTGGTAAGATTCAATACGTTAAATACCCAATTGACTACAATATCGGGGCTATTAAAGCTTTAATTAGAAGAGCAATGAAGATGGGCTTCTATGAAGGTGTTAATTTATCCCTTGCTTACTGCGAAGACTGTGGTCACCAAGAATTAAATATGGATGTCTGCCCAGTTTGTGGGTCTAGAAATTTAACGAAGATTGAAAGAATGAATGGCTATCTATCATATTCAAGGGTTGCCGGAGATACGAGATTAAACGAAGCTAAAATGGCTGAGATCAGCGAGAGGAAGAGCATGTAGTAATGCGTTATCACAATATTACTAAAGATGATATGTTAAATGGCTATGGCTTAAGAGTAGTGTTATGGGTGGCTGGTTGTACGCACCACTGCCCGGGTTGCCATAACCCCATTACGCATGATATAAATGGGGGTATTCCTTTTGACGAAGCCGCCAAAGAAGAGCTCTTTAGAGAACTCGAAAAAGACTACGTTGATGGGATAACCTTTAGTGGAGGAGACCCATTGCATCCTTTAAATGTGGCTGATATTGGCGAATTAGTAGCCGAAATCAATGCAAAATTTCCTACTAAAACGAAATGGCTATATACGGGCTATCTTTATGAAGATATCAGTTCCTTGCCCTTTATCCCAATGTTAGATGTCATTTGTGATGGTGAATTTGAAATAGATAAGTTTGATTCCCAACTTCACTGGGTGGGAAGTAAAAATCAAAGAGTAATCGATGTTAAAAAGACAATTGATCAAGGTAGAATAATATTATTTGATGATGGAGCAATCACCAATGGAAAAAGTAGCTAAATTTGAACTAGTAAGTCTTAAAGAATGGGAAAAAGATACGGATAACTTAGAGGTCTACCACACCTTAAAACTTCCTAAAAGAGCGACTAAGCTAAGTGCTGGTTATGATTTCTTTGCCCCTTATGATTTTACCCTAGCGCCTGGCGAAACGATTAAGATTCCGACTGGGATTAGATGTAAGATGAAAGAAGACTATGTCTTACTCTTATTCCCGCGTTCGAGTCTTGGGTTTAAATACCGTCTAGGTCTTGATAATACTATAGGCGTTATTGATGCTGATTATTATAACGCGTTAAATGAGGGTCATATCTTTATAAAACTTACTAATAATTCTAAAGATAAGACTTTAACCATTAAGCAAGGTGAAGGCTTTGCCCAAGGTATTTTTATCGCTTATGGCATCACGGTTGATGACGAGGTCGAAACTACTAGAACTGGCGGTTTTGGTTCAACTAATAAATAAAATGTAGGACTAGTAATAGTCCTATTTTATTATGTTTATCTTTAATTTAACTTTTTTTAAACTCTAAATTTTGTTATAATTCTTAAAAAGAAGGTAAGAAAATGACATTTAAAAAGGTAGTAGCCCTTTGTTTAGAAATTATTATCCTAGGTATCTTAGTAGGCCTAGTTATATCTTTATACCAATTTTTAATGGATAAAATAATTGATATCAGTAATGAAATATTTGCCTCTAGCAATTACATACTATTAACAATATGCCTAGTTCTAGCCATTTTATTATCATTCGTTATTATCTATTTTAATCAAAAGTATAAGGGCTATTTAGGGAGTGGCCTCCCTCAATACGAAGCTTATTATGATAACAAATTAGATTTTTCAAGTGCTAAAATGTTTATCTTTGTTTTAATCGATTCCTTTTATGCTTATTTTTGTGGTTATGTTTTAGGTGGGGAAGGACCATCTATTACCCTAGCTAGTAGTATGGCTAAAATGACGACTAAAGATAAAGAAGTAATCGCGGCTTGTGGTAGTGCCGGGTTTAGCGTCGCTTTTTTAGCACCACTTGCTGGCTTCTTTCATTTAATTGAAGAAAATAGGGATTTTCTTAGACCTAGTTTTTTATTAAAAGGTTTCTTTATTATCTTAATTGCCTCAACAGTTGGTTACTTTGTCTTTCCGCACAACTTACTGCCTTATTTAGTAGATAGTTTCTTAGACTATAAATATTACTATTTAATTGTAATAGTTACTATCATGGCTTTTATTGTAGGCAGGTTATACGTCTTAGCTTTAGTAAAAGTAAAAGACCTGTCTTTAGGTTTTAAATACTTTTTATATTTAACACCTATCTTTACTTTAATATTTTTATATTTTAAAACTAAAGACCTAAATTTTATTGGCTCTGGGAGTACGATTTTAAATGATCCCTTGTTTACTACTAGTATATCACTTGCCGTATTTTACTTAGTTTACCGGCTTTTAGGGACCGCTTTTTCTAATAGCCTAGCTGTTTCTGGTGGTCTTGTGATGCCAATGTTAACCCTTGGGGCCATCTGCGGGCTTATCACAACGCTTTGTTTTAAAAAGGTGGTTCCTGATATTAATAAATACACTAATATTTTAGTAGTAATTGGTATGGTAGTTTTATATAATAGTGTTTGTAAAACACCGCTAACGGCGCTTGCCTTAAGCTTTAAGATGGGTAAAATTAACTATATCATCTTACCTGTTTTAATAGGACTTATCTTAAGTACAGGTCTAGTCTTTTTAACAAGAAGAGAAAATATCTATAAGCTACTAGAAAAGAGGATCATAAATCATGCTAAATAGTGAACAATTTGAAGTTTTGGATAAAGATGGTAAAAAAACTGGGAAGATTTTAACCCGCGGTCTCCCTTTAGGTAAGGGTGAATATATGGGAGTTGTGACTATTATAGTAATAAACAAGAACGGTGAGTTTTTAGTCACCAAAAGACATCCTAATAAGGCTCCTGGCTTAATGTGGGAAGTAACAGGGGGCGGTATTTTAGCTTACGAGACCCCAGAACACGCGGCCACGAGAGAACTAAGAGAAGAAACAGGGATAAATGTAGCTGAGGGTGATTTAATAAAGCTTGAAACCCTTATTAATGATGCCTTCTTTTGTTATCAATATTTAGTAGTTTTAAAAGAAGAAGTTAGCTTAAAATTAGCTATAGATGAAGTTATTGATTATAAGTTTTTGTCTTATGATTGTTTTTTCAAGTTTATTAAGTCTGATAAATTTATCTCTTATATTGGAGATAGAATAAGCAAAGTAAAAGATGAAATAACTAGAAGGTATAATGAGAAAAAGTAAATAAAACGAAAATAAAAAAAGTCGTAGTTTAAACTACGACTTTTAAATTTTGGCTGGTTCGCCCGGTTTTATACTTTCTTTGGCAATTGCTAACATTAATTTAATCCGGTTTTCTTGGTTAACACGCGTCGCGGACGGGTCATAATCAATGGCAACAATATTAGCGTTAGGATGGATTTCCTTAATCTTTTTCATAACGCCCTTCCCACAAATATGATTTGGCAGACAACCAAAGGGTTGAGCACAAACAATATTACCATAACCAATTTCCACAAGTTCCATCATTTCGGCGGTTAGTAACCAACCTTCACCCATCTTTGTCCCATGTGATAAGACACCTTCTGACAAATCTTTGGTTTCTTTAAAGTATTTCATCGGGGTAAATTTAGTGGTTTGAATCGCCTTAATCATTAAGTCTTCACGTTTGCCAAGATAGTGAATTAAGAATTTGGCCACGTATTTTTTTAGAAGGCCACTACCATAGATATTATAATCATAGATTTGATTATAAACACAGTAGTAGATGAATCCGTATAAGCCCGGTACCATGGCTTCAGCGCCCTGGGATACTAAGAAGTCTTCTAAATTATTATTACCAAGACTAGCGTATTTAATATAGATTTCTCCCACAACACCGACCTGTGGTTTTTTCTGAGAGAGATCTAGTTTAATATTATCAAAGTCTTTCGCGATTAAATATAAGTTATTTTTAATAGCACGAAGGGAAGTGCCTTTATTGTGATCAAATTGACTAGATAACTTATTAATCCAAGTGTCAACTACTTTTTTTGTGTCGCCTTTATTAACCTCGTAAGATCTAGCTTTGTTTCTTAGATACATTAAGAAGTCACCATAGGTCATCGCGGCCACAATCTTTTTAATAAGAGGATAAGTAATCGTAAAGCCACTATCTTTTTCGAGGTTAGAAGCGTTTAGGCTCACAACCGGAACGTAAGGGTAGCCCGCCTTAACTAAGGCTTTTCTTAGTAAGTGAATGTAGTTACTAGCCCGACAGCCGCCTCCGGTTTGGGTGATTAATAAAACGACGTTATGGGTATCATCCCGGTGATTAAGGGCGTCAATAAACTGCCCGATAACTAGTAAAGCTGGGTAACAAGTATCGTTATGAACGTATTTTAGCCCTTCTTCTACAACCTCGGGGCCTTCATTATGTAAGACTTCAACGTGATAACCAGTTCCTTTAAGAGAGTTTTCAAAAAGAGCCATATGGATATCTAACATCGAAGGAATTAAAATAGTGTGGGTTTTAACCATATCTTTGGTGAAACGTGGATAATCCATTATTTGTTTACTCCTTTCTGTTCCTGTTCGTCAAGGGCACTAAAGAGGGAACGAAGTCTAATTTTTACTGCCCCAAGGTTAGTGATTTCATCGATTTTTAATTGCGTATAAATCTTATCATTATCTTCTAAAATTGATTTAACTTCATCAGTAGTGATTGCGTCAAGCCCACAACCAAAGGAAACAAGTTGAACAAGTTCTAGATCCTTTGTTTTAGCCACGTATTTAGCAGCGTCATAAAGTCTAGCATGATAGGTCCATTGATTTAAGACGTTGACTTTAGATTTTGGGGTAAGTTGACTAATACTTTCTTCAGTCACAATCCCGACATCAAAAGTCGCGATTAGTTTATCAATCCCGTGATTAATCTCAGGGTCTAGGTGATAAGGTCTACCAGCTAAAACGATGATCCGTTTATGATTTAGTCTCGCGGTCGTGATAATTTCTTCACCTTTTTGTCTTAAATAAACTAGGTGATCTTTATATTCCTTATAGGCAAGCGTCGTCGCGTTTTTAATTTCTTTTTTTGTGATTCCTTTAAAGTACTTATCTAAGATTAAAGGAATTTTCTTTAAGAATAATTCTTCATCATGAATCCCGATAAAATCGGAGATAAAGGTAATGTTATTAATCGCTTTAACATTATTTAAAATGGTCTCAGGGTAGTAAGCGACAATTGGACAGTTAAAGTGATTGTCCCCCTTGCCTTCATCGATATTATAACTCATACAAGGATAGAAGATAGTGTCATAACCTTCATTGATTAACTTTTCAATATGACCGTGGACTAATTTAGCCGGGTAACAAACCGTATCAGACGGGATTGTGTGTTGCCCAAGCGTATATGTCTTGTGATCAGAAAAACCACTATTATGAACTTCAAAGCCAAGGCTAGTAAAGAAAGTGTACCAGAATGGCCATAATTCATACATGTTTAAAGAAAGAGGAATGGCTATTTTACCGCGTTTTCCTGGCTTTGGTTCGTAGCTCATTAACTTTTCTCTAGTGATTTCGTAAAGGTTCATCTTGGTGTTAGTTGTCTTTTTAGTTACCGGCTTTTCGCACTTATTCCCACTAATTAAACGGGAATTGTTAAAAATGTTTACCGTTAGTAAACAGTGGTTTGGACAAAGACCACAGTTAAAATTTTTCGTAACGTGTTTAAAGGCTTTAACCTCTTCTAAGTTTAAAACACTTGATTTTTCTTTTTTTAGGCTCTTAGCGTATAACGCTGCCCCGTAAGCGCCCATAACCCCGGAAATATTAGGACAAACAACATCAAAGCCTAATTCTTTTTCAAAAGCTCTTAAGACGGCTTCATTATAAAAAGTACCACCTTGAACAACGATGTGCCTACCTAAAGTTTTAGCAGAAGTAGTTCTAATAACTTTATATAAGGCATTTTTGACAACTGAAATAGAAAGCCCGGCGGAAATATTATCAATCGTGGCCCCGTCTTTTTGAGCCTGTTTAACGCTTGAATTCATAAAGACGGTACAACGAGATCCCAGATCAACTGGTTTTTTAGCCATAAGACCAAGTTTCGCAAAATCTTCAATAGAATAACCAAGCGCGTTCGCGAAGGTTTGTAAGAAAGACCCACAACCAGAAGAACAAGCTTCATTTAAGAAGATGTTAGAAATGGTTTGGTTTTCAATTTTAAAACACTTAATATCTTGCCCGCCGATATCAATAATGAAATCAACGTCTGGCATAAATTTTCGCGCCGCGTAGAAGTGAGCCATCGTTTCGACGAGCCCTCCATCTAGACGGAAGGCCGTTTTGGCTAAATCTTCCCCGTAACCGGTTGAACAAGCTCCTCTTATATCAATATCAGGGTAGTTTTCGTATAGCTCTAAAAATAATTCTTTTAATACTTCAATCGGGTTACCCTTATTAGGTAGGTATTTAGAATATCTAATATTTAAATCTTCATCCATTAATAAGAATTTGAGAGTAGTAGAACCACTATCAATGCCTAGATATAAAGGTCCTTTATAACCTTCTAAAGGAAGGGTTGGGACAAAGGCTTTGTGATGACGTTCTCTAAAAGCTTTAAGCTCTTCCTCATTCTCAAATAATGGCGAATTAAAAGCATAAGTTGATTTATTAGTATAAGTTTTAATACTAGTTAAAATGTCTTTTAAATTTTTTGGTTCACTAGCTTTAATCGCGGCCCCAATCGCAACGTAATATAAGGAATTTTCGGGGCAAATTCCTTTTACGTGTAAGGCATTATCAAAGGCTTGTTGTAACTCAGATAAGAAAGTTAGCGGTCCACCTAAATAAGCGACCTTCCCCGTAATTTCTCTACCCTGGGCTAGGCCCCCAATGGTTTGGTTTACAACCGCTTGAAAAATAGAAGCAGCGATATCTGATTTAGAGGCCCCTTGGTTTAATAAGGGTTGGATATCTGTTTTCGCGAAAACCCCGCATCTAGAAGCGATGGAATAAATCTTTTGGTGTCCTTTAGCAATCCCGTTAATCTCTGTGATGTCGATATTTAAAAGGGTGGCCATTTGATCGATAAAAGCTCCGGTACCGCCCGCACAAGAGCCATTCATTCTAACTTCCATACCGTTCGTTAAAAAGAGAATTTTCGCGTCCTCGCCCCCAAGCTCAATAATACAATCCGTTCCCGGGATTAATTTATTAGCGGCAATACGCGTCGCGTAGACTTCTTGGACGAATTCTACCCCAATACCATCCGCTAAACCCATCCCAGCGGATCCTGAGATCGCAATAGGCGTATTAACCTCAACAATATTATTAGCTAGTAAATAATTTAACTTTTCTTCTAAATTATCTTTAATGTGTGAATAGTGTCTTTTATAGTCTTGATAGATGATTCTATCATCATCTAAAACGACACATTTAATAGTTGTTGAACCAATATCTAAGCCGATTTTTTTCAAGTTTTTCTCACCTCAATAAAACGAAATAATTATAGTATACATTAAAAAATAAGTCAATTTTTATGATTTAGAAAAAGAAATGAAAGCTTAATGTATGTATATATATTATATATATGGATAATAAATGTATATTTTTATTATATTTATATTAGACTTTTGGGCTAATTAAATTAAAAAAATGTTGTTTATAAGGGCTGTTTAATGTATAATATTTGCTAGCGAGAAAAAAGGGCAAAATAATTTTGCTATAAAATAGATGGAGGTTTACATGAAAGGATTAAAGAAAATCGTTGGTTTAGTTGTAGCTCTTTTAGTAGTCTGCATTATTGCGTCTTGTAGTAATGCTAACAAAGTTAAAACGGAACTAAACGTAGCTAGTAGAAATAATAAATTAACTTTAGTCGCGACTTTTACCGATGAAAATGAAGAAATTTTTTCTGATTACACCCCTTACGCCTATCTTTATGAAATGGACGAGGACGTGGTTGGGGATATGATTGAAAGCTTATCTTTCTCTTTAGATGATGACTTATCTAGTGGGAATACTTATGTTACGGATGAATTAGTATTTGATGATTTAAGTGAACAAACTAACTATACGATTAGAATTACCGCGACGATTGATGGTAGAAGTTACACCCTACTTGATAATGTTTATAGTACTTCTAATCTAGGTTCAGAAGAAGATCCAATTAAAATTAATACCAAAGATGAATTTTTAGCTATCTCTGATGATAGAGAGGCTTACTACACTTTGGAAAGTGATATTGATTTTGCTGGTGAAGAAATAAGCCCGCTATTTACATCTTCAACTCGTAGTTTTGAAGGTGGTTTTGACGGGAATGGTCATACTATTTCTAACTTTACTATTGAATCAAACAACCAATATAATGGTTTATTTGGCGTAAATAACGGGGAAATTAAAAACTTAACTGTTTCTGGCGCTAGTATCAGTAGTGAGAGAACGAGTGAATCAAATACGGGTTTACTTGTTGGTTATAATACGGGTGTTATTGATAATGTAACGCTAAATAACTGTACTGTTACTTCTAAATCAACAGCGTATACCTTAACTTATGATCAAAATGTTGGTGGCCTCGTTGGTTTGTGTGGCACATCTAGTGATAAGACAGGTATTACTAATTGTACATTAAATGACGTGACAGTTACGGCTGAAGTTCGTCATCAAGCTAACGTCGGCGGGGTTGTAGGCGAAGTCACACTTGCGAGATCTGTTCGGAATACCCAAACATTAGAAAATGATTATGCGGATGTTACAATTAATGTTACCCAAGAAATTAGAGCTTCTATTGCCGATGATGTTGATATTAATGTTGGTGGTTTTGCTGGTTTTTCAGCTGCGACTTTTACTAACTGTTTTGTTGATGGTGCTATCACCGTTAATACTACGAAAGCTGAGTCAGCCACTTATGAAAACGGCCTAACCCACTATAACTTAACCGTTGGTGGCTTTGCTGGTAACACTTATAATAACGTGGCTCGTAACATTGAAAATATCGGCTTTGCGGGAAGCATTGATGTTGACGCGACCCCAGTTTATGAAACCTATATTGGGGGCTTAATTGGCGTGCTTGGTAACAACTTTACGATTAAAAATGCGGTATCTAACCTTACATCTTTAACAATTAAGGGCCCTCAAGAAGTAGTAGAGGAAGAAGAAGTTGATGGCGATACTACCGAAGGTGAAGAGTCTAGCAGTGATGAAACTAGCGGTGAAACATCTTCGGACAAAACTACTCCAGAATACACTCTAACTTATAGTACCCTTGTTGCTTCTATTTCCTGTGAACAAACTTTAAAAGACAACAATATCATTAATTATAATAATAATTTAGACCCAAATGTTAGTGGCTTTGAAAGTTATTTACACCAAGCTGCTGATAATAAAAGTACAAATTTAGAAACGATTAGTGATTTTATTAAAAATTATCTATTAAAGAAATAAAGGAGCATTGCTCCTTTTTGTCATAAAGGGAGAAAAGATATGCTACGATTTTATAATTCATTAACTAATACATTAGAAGATTTTATCCCAGTAAAAGGTAAGGATGTTAATATCTATGTTTGTGGACCTACTGTTTATAACTATATTCATATCGGTAATGCCCGCCCGGTCGTTTTTTATGACTTAGTTAGAAGATATTTAACATTTTGTGGATATAATGTGAAATTTGCTTCTAATATCACAGATATTGATGATAAAATAATAAATAAGGCGAAAGAATTAAACAAGACCGAAAAAGAAGTAGCTTCTTTTTATGAAGAAGCCTACTTTAACGATACGGATAGACTTAATTCATTGCGGCCTGACTATATCCCGCACGCTACTATGTATATTAATGATATGATTAAATTTATTGAAGATTTAATTAAAGCAGGTTTTGCCTATCTAGTAAATGGGAATGTTTATTTTAGAATTGCTAAAATAAAAGATTACGGTATTTTATCTAATCAAGATAAAGAGGCCTTAAATGAAGGGGCCCGCGTTGAAGTAGCCGAAAACAAAGAAAATCCCCTCGATTTTACCTTGTGGAAGAAAACGGAAGTAGGCATTAAATGGGACAGCCCCTTTGGAGTGGGAAGACCTGGTTGGCATACCGAATGCGTCGTTATGAACCACAAGTTATTTGGTGATTTAATTGACATTCACGGTGGGGGGATGGATCTAAAATTCCCGCATCATGAAAACGAAATTTGTCAATGTGAAGCGATGTATCATACGCATTTGGCTAAGTATTTTTTACATGTGGGCCGGGTTGACCTAAAAGGTGTTAAAATGTCTAAATCCCTAGGTAATTTTATCTTTGTTAAAGACTTTGATACGAACGAAAAGATTATGGTTCTACGTTTAATCTTATTGTTTTCACCATATAGAGCTAATATTAACTATCAAGAAGAACTCTATAATCAGTACCTAGCTATTTATGACAAATGGCTAAGAGCCTTTAAACAAAGCTTTTACTATCTAGCTTCTTTTGATCTTTTGACAGATAAAGTAGATGAAAAATGTATTAAGCTATTTAAAGATTATATGGATGATGACTTTAACGTGCAAAATGTCCAAACATTGTTAGATGATTTAATTAAAGAAATAAATCAACTATTTAGAATAAAAGATTATAGTAATTTAGCGATTAAACTTAATACCTTTAAAACGATTAAAGAAGTATTAGGCATTAAATTTTATTTGCCGGAGCTAACAAGCACTTTAAAAGAAACTTATCTTAGTTGGCAGGAGGCAAGACTTAATAAAGATTTTACTAAAGCGGATAGCTATAGAAAAATCTTAGTAGAACAAGGAATTTTATAATGGATCCTATCTTATACAATGGCCTTACTTTAGCTTATATTGGTGATGCCATCTTAGAAGTCTTTATGCGTAACTATGCCTTAGAAAAAGGACTATGTAAGGCTAAACATCTCCATACCTTTGTTACGTCTAAAGTATCAAATCAAGCGGAAGCTAAATATATTAATTATCTTTTAGATAATAATTATTTAACGGACGAAGAAACAAAAATTTTTTTAAAAGGACGTAATGCTAAAATTCATACAGTACATAAAGATTTAAAAACCTACCATGAGGCCACAGGTTTTGAAGCCTTAGTAGGTTACTTATATCTAGAAAAACAAGATAAAAGACTTAATGAAATTATGAGTCTAGTAAAGGAGATCTAATAATGGCTAAAGACGAATTTATAGTTGAAGATACCACCAAAAAGAAATCCTCAAAGAAAGCTAAAGAAAACACTGAGGAAGTTAAAACTGATACAATAGAGGCTACGCCTGAAGTAGTAGAAAAGCCTAAAAAGACGCGGAAAAAGGTCTTAAAAAACGAGGAAGAAAAACCACAGGAAGAAGAAGTAGTCATTGAGACTGAACCTAAGGTTGAAGAAGCGGCGGAAACTCCTGAGGTAAAAGAGGAAGAAAAAGAAACGGAAACACCAGTAGAAAATACTGCTAGTCCTGTTATCTTACCAAAGCCAGAAACACCAGAAAAAATTCCTAATAACATTGAAAAGTATATAAATAAGCAAAATAAAAAGAGAAAATCAGTCGAAAGAAAAAGAAGAAAAAAAGAAGCCAACCTAGAACTAAAAAGGTATAACCCGGATCCAAGTTATGGTTTATCTGACGATTATGTCCAAAAAAGAAAAAGTGACGGCTTATATAATCAAACAAAAGTTGGTTCAACGAAGTCGATTAAAAAGATTGTTTTTTCTAACCTTATTACTTTCTTTAACATTTTAACCTTCGCCATTGCCGGAATTTTGATTTCCGTTCAAGCTTTTACGGACCTATTTTTTGTCGTAATTGTTTCCGCTAACATTATTATTGGGATCATTCAAGAGATTAAAGCGAAAAACGTTATTGATAAGTTATCCCTTGAACAGGCACCAACCGCCTTTGTGGTTAGAAACGGGACCCAAAGTGAAATTGCCGTAAACGATGTCGTGCTTGATGATATCATCGTCTTAAAATCTGGTAAACAAGTACCAGCTGACTCTATTTTATTAGATGGGAACGTTGAAGTAAACGAAAGCTTACTAACCGGGGAAAGTGATGCCATCTTAAAAAAACCTGGGGACACCTTATATAGTGGTTCTTTTATTGTTAGTGGTAGCTGTAAGGCACGCGTTGATAAAGTTGGTAATGATAATTATATTTCCCGCTTGTCAGGGGAAGCTAAGTTATACAAAAAGCCTAAATCTGACTTGTTAAGATCTTTGAAAATTATAATCATCGTGATGGCCATTATTATTATCCCAATTGGGGTTACCCTTTTCTGGATGCAATATTTCCAAAACGGGGTTGACTATGTTACGTCTATTAGAAAATCAGCGGGCGCGATGGTCGGGATGATCCCATCAGGCTTGATGTTACTATCATCGGTCGCTTTAGCGGTAGGGGTAATAAGACTATCTCAAAATAGAGTAATGGTTCAAGAACTCTACTGTATTGAAATGCTCGCGAGAGTTAACGTTTTGTGTCTTGATAAGACAGGCACGATTACAGACGGGACCATGTCAGTAAGAGACGTGATTGAATATGGTAGTGTCCCAGGTATTACAAATAAAGTCGCGATAAACGGTATGCTTAATGCTTTAAAGGAAGATAATTTAACCCAAAAGGCCTTAGAAGAAAAGTTTGGTTCGAATAGAAAAATTAAATACCATTCTTTGATACATTTTTCAAGTCAAAGAAAGTTTAATGCAGTTAGCTTTGAACGTTATGGTACCTTTATTATGGGGGCGCCGGAATTTGTTTTAAAAGATGATTTTACACAGTACGCCAAAACTGTTAATGATTATTCTAAACAAGGATACCGTGTTTTAGCCCTCGCTCATAAAGAAGGCTTTATTGAAGATGGAAACCTTCCTTATGGGGATATTACCTTACTAGCCTTAATCTTAATTGAAGATAACATTAGACCAGACGCCATTGAAACAATTAATTACTTTAAAGAAAGTGGCGTCGAAGTAAAAGTAATTTCTGGTGATAATCCGCTTACTGTCGCCAAAATTAGTGAAAGAGCGGGTATACCTAATGCCCAGGAATGTGTTTCCCTTGATGGTATGCCTGATGAAGACGTGGTTAGGGCGGCTACTCGTTATACCGTTTTTGGCCGGGTTTCGCCTGAACAAAAAAGAATTTTAGTTAAAGCTTTAAAGAGTGCTGGTAAAACCGTTGCCATGACGGGGGACGGGGTAAACGATATCTTGGCTTTAAGAGAAGCTGATTGTTCTATCGCGATGGCTTCTGGTAGTGATGCGGCGCGTAACGCTAGTCACTTAGTCTTACTAGATTCTAATTTTAGTTCTATGCCTAAAGTTGTAGCGGAAGGAAGAAGAGTTATTAATAATGTGGCGAGGGTCGCTTGTCTATTCTTAACGAAGACGATCTTTAGTTTCTTATTAGCAATCCAGGCCTTAAATAGTGGTGGTATTTACCCACTTAGTACAGTGCAGTTATCAATAATTGATTTCTTCGTTGTTGGTATTCCGTCATTCTTCCTCGTTTTAGAGCCTAATAATAACGAGGTTGATAGTAGGTTCTTGCCAAATATTATTAAGGGAGCCTTGCCGGGTGCTATAACAATCTTGTTGTGCTCTGTTATAACCTTCCAGTTAGTAGATTACCTAAATTACGACTTTTTAACCTCTTCAACAATTATAATTGTTGTTGCTACTAACGCTTGTTTAATGGTTTTATTTAAAGTATGTCGCCCATTTAACAAGATGCGTAAGATAATTTGCGGCACGGCTTATACCTTGTTTGTCTTATGTATAATATTCTTACCAAGTTTGTTTGAAATAAGGCCAATCTTTAGATTCATGGAATATACTTCTGATAGCGTGGAAATTAAGCAACTTAATACGGTTCCTCAAACTGATGTTTCCGAAGATTATAACTACGTCTTAGACGGCATTGTTTATGATACGAAGGCCACCCCTAACTACACGACAATTAGTGCAAGTGCAACTAACGGTTACCTAACCCTTAACTCTGGTCAGGGCTATCAAACGATAGCGCTTGACGGGGTAATGTATAAGATTTCTGACCCAAGCCTATCAGTTGACCTAGCTAATAACTTATATGCTGGTGGGTATATTAGTGAAGCTACTAAATTTACTGACAATCCAGATGAAATTAAACTAGAAGTAGCACCTGATGGCAAAGTCACGATTGTAAGTGTCAAAAACGGGGCTGTAGCGCACCAACCAGACTATTCTGTTTTACCAACCATTATTTATAATACTACGGGTAAAAACTTAATTGTTAATGGTAATGAAGCCGGTGGTATTTATAAGTGGAACGTCGAAGAAGACGGAGAAATCGAATCAGTTAGTTTAGCCCCAAACCCTAATGATTCAGGCACCTTATACGTTTTAATAAATGGTGATGAATATACCTATGTTGGGGAAGACGGGCAAGAGAGACATTTAACGATTGACTACCCAACTTATTCCTTCACTAAAGATAACTATATTGTTGTCGGGGGAACTAAAGTTTTATATGCCTCTGATAACAAGCAGGTTAACTTAAGTGATTTAGGAGTTGATTCGCTTGATTCTTTGTTAAAACATGAAGAAGAAGCAGATAGTTATGAAGACGAATTAATTAGAGCTAACAATAACTACTATCAAGCAAGAAGAATTGGTAGTAGCGAAACTTCTGGTTATGAGCCTACTAATATTTCAATCATTGTTCCGCATATTGAAACGACCGTAGCTGGTAGATTAATTATTAATGGTGAATATACTAAGTATGAAGCTGCCTCTATTGGAGGAACTTCTGAAATCAATTTCAACGTAACAGAAGATGGTTACCTAACTATTAATGATTTTAAAACTGACCTAAAAGCTGATTATAGCATTCAAATTGGTGGTGTTGTCCAAAGACTATCAATTCCGGCTATTCTAATCTTATTAACCTTGTGTCTAGCCTCTGGCCCAATCATTAAGATTTTAGCAGGAGCGGTCCCTTGGTTAAAGAGAACTGTTAAAAATGTTCAAAATGTTTTGTCAAAATTTTAGCTAGAGTAAAAACTCTAGCTTTTTTTGTGGCAATACCCTCACTTTTTTGTTATAATCAAAACCGGAAAAAAGCGAGGCATAATATGATAAAGATCTATGGTAAAAACTTAGTTATAGCGGCAATCTTAAACAAAGCACCCCTAAAAGAGGTCTTTGTTTTAAATACTGAACATAAATTAATTAAATTTTTAGAAGAAAATAACTTAAAATACCAGTTTAAAACAAGACAAGAACTAGATAATTTATTTGGAAAAGGGCACCAAGGTATCGGGGCTTTAAGAGAAAATTATAAAACCTACTCGCTTGACTTCTTTTTTAGCGCCGAAGAAAACAAACGCGTTTTATTATTAGATGGGATAAATGATCCTCAAAACTTTGGGGCCATTATTAGATCAGCTGACGCTTTTGGGTTTAAAGGGATTATTTTAGGCAATAACAGAAGTGTCCCGATTACTCCCGTTGTCGCCCATGTTTCAACTGGTGCCATTGAGTACGTGCCTATTTGTTATGTTAATAGCCTAACAAATGCAATTCGTCTTTTAAAGGAACATGGCTATTGGATTATTAGTGCGGAGGCTTTTGGAAGGGCTCGTATCAGTGATATTGACCTTAACCGCAATATTGTCCTAGTTATTGGTAGTGAAGGCTTTGGGATCTCTAAAACTATCTTAAAAGAATCAGATTATATTGTTAGCATCAATATGAAAGGACATGTGAACAGCTTAAACGCTTCCGTTTCTGCTGGTATTTTAATGGAAAAATTAGGATAAGGAGAACTATGTATTTAGGGTGGAATGATTACGAATTAATCTATTTGATTAAGGAAGGTAATGATAAAGCCTTAAACCTAATGTATCGCAAATATACCAATTTTATAAGACTAAGGGCCAGAGAATGTGGCTTTAAGGGTATGGCTATTGATGATTGTGTGCAGGAAGGCTTAATACTTTTAACGAAAGCTTTAAAAGTTTATGATGAAACGCTAAATAAATCCTTTTGGTCTTATTTTAATTTAATCTTAAAACGCCGCCTATGGCGCCTAAAGAAAGAAGAAGGAGTCTCGTTCGAAGCTTTAGAGTTTGAACTAGCGGATAAAAACACCTTTAAAGAGACGGTAAGTGAATACGGCTCCGTCATTAAAGATAGTCATTTAAGAGAGGTCTATGAAGAAATTTATTTTTATCATACGAGTGTAAATGACTTAGCTTTAAAATTAGGGGTTAAAACCTACACGCTTTATCGGGATCTCAAAAAAATTAAAGAAATCTTAAGATTAGAGTTTGACTTATAGAGTAAAAAAATGTAGAATTATATAGACACATTTAAGGTGGTTTTTTTAGTATGCGAAAAAAAGTTATTTTGATTTGTGAGGAATGTTTAAGTAGAAACTACACTACAACTAAAAGTCCGAAACAAGAAAATGTGCGTTTAGAAATGAAAAAGTTTTGTCCTAAATGCAATAAATATACTATCCACAAAGAAACAAAGTAAAGGGTGATTATATGGCTATTAAAGAAAAACAGGTCGAAAAAAAGTCGAAGCTTTTAGAAATCCTTAAAAAAGATTACCGTTGGGAAAATTATGTATTTTTCGTAATTGCCCTCATTGTAATTTTACTAGGTGTTTTAATATTAAATGGTACTTTAACCATTAGTGGGAGTGCCCCAATCATTGGTTCAATCCCTAATATCTTCGCTTGGATAATGGTAGTCTTTGGCGCACTCGCCTTAATATATGCGGTTTGGCCATTTTTTAAACCGGCCTTCCCAGAAATTAAAAGAATTACTTGGCTTAAAGGTAAGAAATATTTTGCGGATGTCGTTAGAGTATTTATCTTTATCATTATCTTAGCTTTATTATTACTATTATATCAAGCCTTCATTACGGAAATACTAGATAAGATAATGGGGTAATAAAATGAGAAGATGGTACGTTGTTCAAACCTATTCAGGTCATGAAAATTCAGTTTTAGATGATTTAGAATCAAGAAAAGATTCGATGGGCTTATCGAATAAGATTTATCAAATCTTGGCCCCTGAACAAACCGAAGAAGTTGTTGATAAAAAAGGGAATAAGAAGATTAAAGCTTCTAAAATATATCCTGGTTACATCTTCCTTGAGATGGAAGTTGAAAAAGAAATTGATGATACAACTTGGTATATTATTCGTAATACACCTAATGTTACGGGTTTCCTTGGCTCATCTGGGCATGGGACTAAACCAGTGCCAATTCCGCAAGATGAAATGAATAGAATCTTAGAAAAGATTGGCCTAATTGAAAAGACAACCTTTAAAGAAGGCGACCAAGTCGAAGTTACCTCTGGGCCATTTATGGGTCAAACAGGGATTGTTTCTAGTGTGAACCCGGAAAAAGAAATGGTCGTAGTTATGATTGAACTCTTTGGGCGAGCTACCCCTAATGAATTACAATATAATCAGGTAAGAAAACTTGTTTAGTATTATTAAAAAGAAAATAGTTGTATTACTCTTTTTAGCTTTTCTTGTCAGTGATATTTGTAACATTGTTAAGGCTTATGTGGTAGATGGCTTTTTAAAATACACTAGATTTGATATTGTTTATTCTATTATTAATAATAAAGTTGTCATTCACTTATCTTTAATCTATGCTTTAATAGTCTTAATCTTATATTTTAGTTTTAATTTTTTTAAAACAAAGAAGAATTAGCCTCTTTTAGGAGGCTTTTTAAATGCCCCAAATTTTTATGGCTTATTTTAAAAAAACTACTTGCAATAAAATGGGAGTTTTGCTATAATTTGTAAGCACGTATTGTTACGTCAGTGGGAGGTTAAAACCGTTTAACCACATCATTGAAAGAAGGAGGAAATAAAATGGCTAAGAAAGTAGTTAAAGTAGTTAAATTACAGATTCCAGCCGGTAAAGCTAATCCAGCGCCTCCAGTCGGTCCAGCATTAGGACAGGCAGGCGTTAATATCCCAGGCTTTTGTTCACAATTCAATGATCAAACTAAAGATAAAATGGGATATGTTCTACCAGTAGTAATTTCTGTATATGAGGACCGTTCTTTCACATTTGTCGTAAAGACTCCACCAGCTTCTGATTTATTAAAGAAAGCTGCTGGCATTGAAAAAGGTTCTAGCAATGCTAAGAAAAACATTGTCGCAAAAATAACTAAGGCGCAAGCTGAAGAAATTGCGAAAATGAAGATGCCTGACTTAAATGCTAATGACGTTGAAGCGGCAACTAAGATCATCGCTGGTACTGCTCGTAATATGGGCATTACAGTTGAAGATTAATTAAAGGTTGTTTATACAGCCTAAATTTGTGGGAGGAAATTCCCGCTTAACCACATTTTAGGAGGAAAAAATGAAGAGAGGAAAGAAATACCTTGAAGCAGCCAAACTTGTTGATGCTAGCAAAGTTTATGACGCTATTGAAGCGCTCGAGTTAGCTTGCAAGACTTCAACCGTTAAGTTTGATGCTTCAGTTGATGTAGCATTCCGTTTAAATCTTGATCCACGTAAGGCTGAACAAAACATTAGAGGGGCTATTGTCTTACCTAATGGTACTGGTAAAACTCGTCGTGTTTTAGTTTTATGCCGTGGGGCTAAACAACAAGAAGCCACTGCTGCTGGTGCTGATTATGTTGGCGATAGCGAATATATTCACAAAATCCAACAAGGTTGGTTTGACTTTGATGTTATCGTTGCTACCCCAGATATGATGGGTGAATTAGGTCGTTTAGGTCGTATTTTGGGTCCTAAAGGTTTAATGCCAAACCCTAAAACCGGGACAGTTACAATGGATGTAACAAAAGCAGTTCAAGAAATCAAAAACGGTAAAGTTGAATATCGTCCTGATAAAGTAGGTAATATTCAAATGACAATTGGTAAGGTATCATTTGGCGCTGAAAAGTTAGCCCAAAACTTAAGAGCTGTTTATGATACATTAACAAGAGTTCGCCCTTCTACAGTTAAGGGTACATATATCAAAAATGTTTCTGTAGCTTCTACTATGGGACCTGGGGTTAAAGTTAATCCTGATTCTATCGTTGCTGCAGGAAAGTAATACTTACCAAAGACAGTAGGTGTGCGTAAGCACTTAATTTCTACCGAGGTAGTTTTGAAGAGAAGTCTTCTTTACTATGCGGTAGAGAAGACTTTTAAATTTTATGGAGGTGCAAAATGTCTAGTGCAATAGAACAAAAAAAGACCTTAGTTGCTGAATTAGTGGAAAAGATCAAAAACTCTAAGTCTGTTGTTGCTTTCAAGTACCAAGGCTTAACCGTTGAAAAATTCCAACAATTAAGAAGAGCTATGCGCGAGAATGGCTGCGAAGTAGAAATCGTTAAAAACAATATTTCTCGTCGGGCTGCTACTGAATTAGGCTACACAGAATTTGCTGATAACATGTCTGGCCCAATCGCTTTAGCTTTCGCAACTGAAGATATGGTAGCACCAGCTAAACAAGTTTATACATTTGCTAAAGAAAACAAATGTGTTGAAGTAGTTACTGGTGTTGTTGATGGTGACGTTTATAGCGTTGGCCAATTAGAAGAATTATCAAAACTTCCATCATACGAAACATTATTAACACAATTAGCTGCAGGTATGTTAGGTACAGTAAGAAATCTAGCTGTAGCACTTAATATGTATGTTGAAGAACATGAAGAAGCCGCAAATTAATAATTAATTATAGGAGGATATAACAATGGCTAAGTTAACAAAAGAAACATTTATTGAATCATTAAAAGAAATGACTATTCTTGAAGTAAAAGAATTAGTTGACGCAATGAAAGAAGAATTTGGTATTGATCCAAGCGCAGTTGCTGCTGCTCCTGCTGCTAGTGCTGCTCCTGCTCAACAAGAACAAACTGAATTCGATGTAATCTTAAAATCTTTCGGTGCTAAGAAATTAGACGTAATCAAAGTTGTAAAAGAAATTACTGGCTTAGGCTTAAAAGAAGCTAAAGACTTAGTAGATAATGCTCCAAAACCAATTAAGGAAAAAGTTTCTAAAGCAGAAGCTGATGAAATCAAAACTAAACTTACTGGCGCTGGCGCTGAAGTTGAAGTTAAGTAATTTATCTAGGGGCCTAGTTTGCTAGGCCTTTATTTTTTTTCTTATGTCTCATTATTACACAAAAAATCCTGACGTTAGGTCAGATCCATCTAATATAACCTATCATTTTCAAAATAAAACTTTTATCTTTAAAACTGATCACGGGGTTTTCTCCCGTCTTTATGTTGATTTTGGCACTAATTTACTCTTAAATTCTATAACTATTAATAACATCCCTGGTCCTATTCTAGATTTATGTTGTGGCTATGGGGTCGTAGGAATAGTTATTAAGACTAAAACCAAAAAAGAAGTCTACGCAACCGATATTAATGAAAGAGCCGTCGCTTTAGCTAAAGAAAACGCTAGACTAAATAACGTTAATATTAATATTACTAGTGGAGACAGACTTGAAAATATTAATACGACTTTTAGTCAAATCCTTTTAAATCCCCCAATTAGAGCTGGCAAAGAAGTAGTATTTAGACTATATCGTGATGCTTATAACAATCTTTTAAAAGACGGAGAACTAGATATCGTCATTCAAAAGAAACAAGGTAAAGATAGTACCATCAAGTATTTGAAAGAATTATTTAAGGAAGTTATTATCTTAACTAAAGATAAGGGTTATTATATTATTAAAGCCGTAAAGTAACAGTGTTAGAACAGTTGTTTTAACACTGTCTTTTCATTGTAGTTTATTAATAAATTACTAATAAAAAAAGGGAAAAGACTAGAAATTACTAATAAAAAAAGGGAAAAGACTAGATTTAGTCAATCCCTAATACTATCATATGATTTTATAAAAGCTAATATAACATGAAACTATTATCATTATTATACTTATCACTTTTTTGATGCTCGTCTACGTACTTTAAGGTGTAGGTCTTGGATTGTTCTACCAAGCTCATCATCTCTCGCAATTAGTAAGAGATCTTTATCCATGTTATTTAGGGCGTGTAAGACGGCCGCATAAATACCCATTTGGACAGTAGGAGAACCACATTCTACTGCATGGAGTGTTACCCGGCTAATACCAGCTCTGGCGGCGACTAGGGTGGCGGAAATATTTCTACGCAGTCTAGCTAGTTTGATTTGTTCTCCCATTTGTTCTAATATTTTTTGGGTTTGGGGGAGAATTACTGTTGTGGCTTTACTCATAATAATCACCTCTTAATGATAAATATGCTTTACAGTTATCACGATTTTGTTAACTATATTATACATTATAAATATAACTATGACAAGAAGATGTGTTGGCCTAAATTAAAAAAGAAGCTGTCTAGTGTTAAGGACAGCCTAAATCAAAACTATAGAAGAAGATAATAAATTTCTAGAGGCGTATGTAGTAAAACTTCTCCTAATATAAACGTTTTTATGATTTTGGCAGTAAAAAATCAATAGCATTGATAATTTTTATCCCGTTATAGTTACCAAGTCCAAAATCATCTAGTGTAATTAAAGTCCTAGGATAGAAGTCTTTTATTTTTTCTAGAGGCTCTAGCTCACGACGCCTTTTTTCTTCATCCATGATTGTAGTAGAGACCTGAAAATATCTAATATCATCACCATTTCTAGCAATAAAATTTACCTCACTAGTATCTACCTTGCCAACACTAACCTTGTAACCTCGATATAATAACTCAAAATAAACAATGTTTTCTAAAACATGTCCGATGTCAGTTGAACTATTAGCAAGAAGAATATTACGTAAGCCGTTATCGACAACGTAATATTTAGCAAGTGACTTTAGATGTTGCCTGCCTTTAAGGTCGTATCTTTTGGCTTCATATATTAAAAAGGCTTCTCTAAGATAGCCGATATAACGCTCGACTGTGTTATATGAGGTCTTGCGGTGATTTGACGTGAGGGTATCAGCAATCTTAGTAGAAGAGGTAAGACTACCAATATTATGCATGAGGTAGTGTAATATGCTTTCAAGCACGCCCATATCCGCTTGTGGGTGGCGCCTTAATATATCATTGTTTAGGATTGTATGATAAATGCCATCTAGATAAATATTAACAGCCTCTTTATTAGGTAAGTCTATGGTGTATGGCATAGCTCCAAACTCTAAGTACCTGGCAAATACCTCACGCGGTTTTTCATTGGGGAAAGCCTCTATATATTCACTAAATGAAAGCGGAAGCATTTTAATTTCAACATATCTACCAGTTAGAAGAGTCGCTAGTTCACTTGATAATAAATCTGAATTAGAACCAGTTATGTACATATCGACATTGTTTTTTAGATATAAGCTATCGACCGCTTTTTGAAAATTAGGAACGCGCTGCACCTCATCTAGCATAACATAAGTATAGCCATCAGGAACAAGTTTATTTGTGATATACTCATACATTTTTTTATAATCAAGTAAGAATTCGTTTTTGAGATCTTCAAAATTGATATAGATTATTTGCTCGTCAGAAATGCCTTCCTTTTTTAAATTGGCGGCATACTCTAAAAGTAGGGTGGATTTCCCACAACGTCTAATACCGGTAATAACTTTAATAAGTTGTTTTTTCCTAAATAATTGAAGCTGTTCAAGATAATGCTTTCTAATAATCATGATTCTCACACCTTTTCTATATATTAACAAAAATTCATATAAAATTCAATGTTTTTTCAATATAATGAAAAAAATTATAAATATTTTAATTATTTTTTCACACACTATGTAGTCTTACCAAATAAAAAAACCATCTATCTAGGGGGTAGATGGTTAGTAATCGCGTATTGGACGTAAAACTTATATGCCAAAGTCGCGTTTCATTTCCTTTTCTACTTCATCAGTAGAATATACCCTGCCTTCTCTAATATCATTCATACCTTTTTCTATTTCTTTTACTAATTCATCATGAGTAAGATTTTGATAGGCAAGGGGCTTTTCGTGCGGAATTTTTACACCAAACGGAAGTCCATTTTTAAGCACAACCTGATGCAAGAAGATACCTATAGCATCCGACATCGAAATACCTAGTTGGCTTAATATTTTTTCAGCTTGCTCCTTAAGCTGAGGTTCAACTCTTACACATACATTAGCTGTTCTAGCCATAAAATTGCCTCCTTTGTTAACTATATTTTATATGTTTTAAATGCTAATTGCTAGCTATTAGATAGAACTTATGAAGTATTGGTAATTGTATTAGATCGATAAGTTTTTTCTAATTTTCTAGAGCTGCTCGAACTTTAGAAAAATTGCCTAAATTCTCACCTCTATTTTTTGAAAAATAATTGACTATTTGACAGGCTTGTTGTATAATATCAAAATGCATAAATGGTGGGATTAGTGCGCCTAAAACACCATTTTTAAATACTTGAAGGGGTGTATCTATGAATTATAAAATCGTTAAATACGGTAAAAAATCAGAACGTAGAAACTATTCAAAAATTAGGACTGACGTTGAAATTCCGGATTTAGTAGAGATTCAAACTAAATCATTCGATCAGTTTGTTAATTCTGGTCTAAGAGAATTATTAGATGATATTTCACCAATTGAATCTTTTAATGGTGATTTAAAGATTTATTTTGGCGATTATCATTTTGAAGATCCTAAATATGATATAGTTCAATCAAAACTACGTGATGTTAACTATGCACGTCCATTAAAGGTTAAGGTTAGACTTGAAAAAACCCAAACAGGTGAGCAAACCGAAAAAGAACTATTTATGGGCGATATTCCTTATATGACACCAGTTGGTACCTTCGTTATAAACGGGGCAGAAAGAGTTATCATTTCGCAAATTGTGCGTTCTTCTGGTGCTTACTACTCAAAAGAAGTAGATAAGAAAACGGGAGCTGTTAAGTATGCCGGTCAAATTATTCCGACACGTGGTGCTTGGATTAATTACGAAATGGGCAGCCGTGATGTTTGGTACGGGGAATTAGACCGTTCTAAGAAAATACCTTTAACGACTATTCTAAGAGCTTTTGGGCTAGATACTAATAAAAAGATTACTGATTTATTCGGTGAAGATGAACATTTTACTGCAACATTTGAAAAAGATGATTCAACTAACAGTGAAGATGCGGTTAGATTAGTATATTCTAAATTAAGAGTAGGCGAAGAAAATGTTCCTACTGAAGGCGCAAGACATTTACTAAGAGAACGTTTCTTTGATGGTAAGAGATATGATTTACAAAAAGTAGGTCGTTTTAAATACAACACGAAACTTGATGTTTTCCAAAGAGTTAAGGGTTTAGTTTTAGCTCGTGACGTTATTCTTAAAGAAAAATTAAACCCAGAAACAGGGGAAATCGAAGAAGTTAATGAACTAATTGCTTCAAAAGGCAGCAAGATTGAAGGCGACGTTTTAAAAGCCTTAGAAGAAAACAGAGACGCTTTTAGAGAAGTAATTGATCTAGGTAATACACTTTGTGAAGACCCAACTTGCGAAGTTTTATATGTTTATGCACCTAAAACTGAAGAAGTAGTTAAGGTTATTGGTAACTTAAGTACGGAAACGGTCTTACATATTACCATGTCTGATATTATTGCCTCTTTGTCTTATTACTTTAACTTATATAAAGGTATTGGGACGCTTGATGATATCGACCACTTAGGTAATAGACGTTTAAGATTAATTGGGGAATTACTTAAAAACCAATTTAGAATTGGCTTTGCGAAACTAGAAAAGAACATTCAAGATAGGATGTCTGTCGTAGATGTCGCCGAGGCTACGCCGGAATCTTTAATTAATATTAAGCCTTTAACTTCATCTTTAAAAGAATTCTTTGGTTCAAGCCAATTATCACAATTCATGGATCAAATTAACCCACTAGCGGAAATTACGCAAAAACGTCGTATTTCGGCCTTAGGTACGGGTGGTATCGCGCGTGATAGAGCCGGGGTTGAGGTCCGTGATGTTCACAATTCCCACTATGGTAGAATGTGTCCGATTGAAACACCTGAAGGTCCTTCTATTGGTTTAATTACGTCCCTTGCGACTTATGCGAAGGTTAATGATTTTGGCTTTATCGAATCGCCTTACTTTGTCGTAAAAGTAGGGGCGGACGGGAAAAAGTACGTATCGGATGAAATTAGATACTTATCAGCTGATGAAGAAAACGGGGTCGTTATTGCCTCAGCTTCAACCTTACTAGATGATGGCGGGCACATCGTCGAAGATAAAGTTATCGCCAGACGTGACGGGGAAACCGAGATGTGTCAAAAAGATGAAGTCGACTTTATGGATATTTCACCTAAACAAATTGTTTCAGTTGCCGCTGCCTGCGTACCTTTCCTTGAACACGATGACGCGACCCGTGCTCTAATGGGCGCGAACATGCAACGACAAGCTGTTCCTATCATAAATCCAGAAGCTCCGATTGTCGGGACAGGTATGGAATACCGGGCTGCTAAAGATAGTGGTAGTGCCTTAATTTGTGAATTACACGGTTTTGTTGAATACGTTGATGCGAAAGTTATTAAAGTAAGAGAAGATAATGGTTTCTTACATGAATATAAATTATATCAATTCTTACGTTCTAATGCGGCCACGGTTGTTATGCAACGCCCAATTGTGAGCGTGGGTGAAGAAGTAGATAGAGGAGACATCATTGCGGATGGGCAGTCTATGAAAAACGGCGAATTAGCTCTTGGCCGTAACGTTAGAGTAGCCTTTATGACTTGGGATGGCTACAACTATGAAGATGCCGTTATCATGTCTGAAAAGATGGTATACGATGATGTTTATACCTCACTTCATATTGATGAGTACCAAATTGAAGCTAGAGATACTAAACTTGGTAAAGAAGAATTTACCACGGAAATTCCTAACGTTTCGGCTGACATGATTAGCCACTTAGACGCTAACGGGATTGTTATTCCTGGTACGGAAGTTAAGGAAGGCGACATCTTAGTTGGTAAGATTACGCCTAAAGGTCAAACTGACCCAACACCAGAAGAAAAGTTGTTATACGCAATATTTGGTGAAAAATCAAGAGAAGTTAGAGATAGCTCTTTAAGAGTTCCGCACGGTGGTGGCGGGATCGTCCAATCTATCATGCACTATAAAAAATCTAATGGTGATGAACTTAACCCGGGGGTTAACGAAGTTGTTAGAGTTTATATCGTGCAAAAACGTAAGATTAAAGTCGGCGATAAGATGGCTGGTCGTCATGGTAATAAGGGTGTTATTTCAAACATTTTACCACTTGAAGATATGCCTTATTCGGCTGATGGTAAGCCAATCGATATTATGTTAAACCCTCAAGGTGTGCCTTCAAGAATGAATATTGGGCAAGTACTAGAACTTCATTTAGGTATTGCTGCCCAAAAACTAGGTTGCAAGGTTGCTACCCCTGTTTTTGACGGGGCTTCCATTGAAGATATTGAAGCTATCATGAAAGAAGCGGGCCTACCTCTTGATGGTAAGCAAGTCTTATACGATGGTAGAACGGGTGAACCATTTGAAAACAAAATCAATGTTGGGATTATGTACTTTGTTAAGTTAAGTCATATGGTTGATGATAAGCTACATGCCCGTTCTGTTGGTCCTTATACTTTAGTTACTCAACAACCAATGGGTGGTAAAGCCCAAAATGGTGGTCAACGTTTCGGGGAAATGGAAGTTTGGGCCCTTGAAGCTTATGGTGCTTCTCATACCCTACAAGAAATGTTAACGGTTAAGTCTGATGATATTGTCGGACGTAATAAAGTATTTAGTGCGATTACAGATGGTAAGCCAATCCCTGAATCATCTATTCCAGAATCATTTAGAGTATTAGTAAGAGAATTACAATCTTTAGCTATTCACGTTGAATTAATTAATGAAGATGGCATCGATGAAGCAAATCAATCTATTGTTGATTTAGGGGTTGAAGATGTTATTTCTAAATATAAAATGTAATTAGGGGGTTAGTATGGCAAAACATTATAAATATATTAAAATTGGTTTGGCTTCTCCCGAAGAAATTCTTAAATGGTCTCATGGTGAAGTTAAGAAACATGAAACAATTAACTACCGTACTCTAAAACCAGAACCAGATGGTTTGTTCTGTGAAAAGATTTTTGGACCAACTAAGGATTACCAATGTTATTGTGGTAAATCTAAAAGAGGTACGGATAAAGGTAATGTTTGTAAAAAATGTGGGGTTGAACTAACGGAATCTAAAGTTAGACGTGAACGTATGGGTCACATCGTCCTAGCTAGTCCGGTTGTTCATACGTGGTATTTAAAGAATTCCCCATCACCTTTAGCAATTCTTTTAGATATTAAAAATAAAGATCTTGAAAGTATTGTTTATTATGCTTCATATATCGTAATTGACCCAGGTAAGACGCCACTTACTAAAAGAGAAATCTTAGATGAAGCTAAGTATTCTGAGATGTATGAAAAATACGGTAATAGCTTTGTCGCTTTAACAGGGGCTGAAGCCGTTAAAAAATTACTCCAAGACCTCGATTTACAAAAAGAAGAACAAAAGTTAAGAAAGCTTTTAAAAACCCGTTCTAAACAAAAAAGAGACAGTGTTATTAAGAGACTAGAGATTGTTGAATCTTTCTTACATAATAAAAACAACAAACCTGAATGGATGGTACTTACGATCCTTCCGGTTATTCCGCCTGATTTAAGACCGATGGTTCAATTAGACGGGGGTAGATTTGCGACAACGGATTTAAATGATTTATATAGACGTATCTTAAATCGTAATAACCGTTTAAAGAAACAAATTGAACAAGGTGCTCCTCACCTTATTACGAAAAATGAAAAGAGAATGTTACAAGAAGCTGTTGATGCTTTAATTGACAACTCTAAACGTAAAAACAACAACGATAAAGCCCATCATTTAAAGAGTTTGTCTGATATGTTACGTGGTAAACAAGGACGTTTTAGACAAAACTTACTAGGTAAACGGGTTGACTATTCCGGTCGTTCTGTAATCGTTGTTGGGCCAAGCTTAAAGATGTATCAATGCGGGATCCCAAGGGAAATGGCTTTAACATTATTTAAGCCATATGTCATTAGAGAATTAATGGTTCAAGACCCTTCTTTATCAATCCCTGCTGCGAAAAAGAAATGCGAAAGACAAGAAGAAGTGGTATGGCCACTAGTTGAAAAAGTCGTAGTTGAACACCCAGTCTTGCTAAATAGAGCCCCGACACTTCACCGTTTAGGTATTCAAGCATTTGAACCGGTTCTAATTGAAGGTAAGGCTATTAGACTTCACCCACTTGTATGTACTGCATTTAATGCCGATTTTGATGGGGACCAAATGGCTGTTCACGTTCCGCTTTCACTTGAAGCTCAAGCTGAGGCTCGTCTTTTAATGCTAGCTTCTAATAATATCTTAAACCCTAAAGATGGAAAACCTGTTGTTACACCATCTCAAGATATGGTTTTAGGTAACTATTATTTAACAATTGAACGCCTTGGCGAGAAAAATGAAGGACACTTCTATCGTGATTATGATGAAGCTTACTTAGCTTATAAAAATGGCCAAATCACGCTACATACCCGTATTTTTGTCGATCCTCATTACTTACCTTCTACGCGTTTTAACGGAGTAGACATTAACGGTAAATATTTATTTACTACCGTTGGTAAAATGATTTTTAACACCATTATGCCAACCGACTTCCCGTACTTAAATGAAGCGACCGATGTTAACTTAAAAGAAAAGATGCCTGAAAAGTATCTATTCTCTCCGAAAATACAACATATCGAAGACTTTTTAGCTCGCGAAGAAGTTAAGCCATTTAAAAAGAAATTCTTAGCTTCTATTATTGCCGAAGTATTTAAGCGTCATCAAACAACGGAAACTTCAGCGATGGTTGATAGAATTAAAGACCTAGGCTTCCATTATTCTACGAAGTCTGGTATAACTATTTCCATGTCAGATGTTATCTTATACAAAGGAAAAGATGAAAGAATTGCGGAAGCTGATAAAAAGATTGATCAAATCCAAGAAGCTTTTGAACTAGGGTTATTAACGGAACAAGAAAGAAAGAACCAAGTTAAAAATGAATGGAACAAAGCCCGCTCTGATATTGAAAACGGGGTTTGGGCAGAACTTCAAAAGCATGAAGATAACGCCATTTTCATGATGGCTGACTCTGGTAGCCGTGGTTCATCATCTAACTTTGCCCAATTAGCCGGAATGCGTGGTTTAATGGCTAATACAGCCGGTGAATCTATTGAAGTGCCGGTTAAGGCTAACTTCCGTGAAGGTTTATCCGTATCTGAATTCTTTATTTCAACCCATGGTTCAAGAAAGGGTTCAACCGATACCGCTTTAAAGACCGCCGAATCAGGTTATCTAACGAGAAGACTTGTCGATGTTTCGCAAGATGTGATTGTCGTTTGTGAAGACTGTGGGACGGAAAAAGGTTTCTGGTTAACCGATGTTTTAGGCGATGACGGTAAAGTTATGTACCCGGTTTATGAAAGAGCGATTGGGCGTTTTGCCGCTGCTGATATCGTAAACCCAGAAACTGGCGAAGTAATTTGCCCACGTAACGAAATGGTTGACGAAGAAATGGCAGAAAAGATTAAGGCAGCTGGTATAACTAGTGTCTATATGCGGACTAACCTAACATGTAATTGTACAAATGGGGTATGTATGAAATGTTATGGTAGAAACCTCGCAACTAATAAACTAGTAGAAGTCGGGGAAGCTGTAGGTATTGTCGCTGCTCAATCAATTGGGGAACCTGGTACTCAGTTAACCATGCGTACCTTCCATACTGGTGGGGTTGCCTCTACAGCTGATATCACTCAAGGTTTACCAAGAGTCCAAGAACTATTTGAAGCTCGTAAGCCTAAAGGTAAGGCTACCTTGGCCGAAAATGATGGTATTGTTACTAACATTGAAAGAACTAAAGCTGGTCTTGAAATCATTATCAAGCCAGATAACGAAGAAGTAGAACAAGAAAAAGAAGTTGTTGAAGTAACTTCCGAAGTTTGTGTACACGTTGGTGATCATATAAACCGGGGTGATAGACTAATTAAAGGTCCGATTCACCCAAAAGAATTACTACGTATCAAAGGTACGGAAGCTGTTCAAAAATACTTAATTGAAGAAGTTCAAAAAGTATACCGTTCTCAAGGTGTAGAAATTTCTGATAAACATATCGAAATTATTGTTCGGCAAATGTTAAGAAAAGTTCATGTTAATCATGAAGGCTCTTCTGACCTTCTTCCAGGTCGTGATGTTTCAATCGAAGACTTTAAGAATGCAGTTAAGATGTGCCTAAGCATTAATGGTGACTTACCTAAAGGTAAACAAATCCTACTAGGTATCACCAAAGCCGCACTAGCTTCTAACTCTTTCTTATCAGCATGTTCATTCCAAGAAACAACAAGAATTTTAACGGCCGCCGCGATTGGCAGTAAAGTTGATGAATTAAAAGGCTTAAAAGAAAATGTTATCATCGGTGGTCTAATACCTGCTGGTACGGGTCTTTTACATGATACTTCATTTACTTGTAAACACGCGCCAACCGAAGTTGTCGGCAACGAAAATCTAGATGATGATAGTAACTATGACGATGAAAACTATAGTAACTACCACATGTCAAAAGAACAAGTTGTTGATTCTTTAGATTTAAGTAATGACTAAACTTTATAAATAAAAGACGGCTAGAAATAGCCGTTTTTTCTTACTTACTTTTCATTATTTTAAAAGTTTTAAAGATAAAATAATAAACATATATTGGAAAATTATATCTTAAATGCTAAAATTAAAGCATAAAGAAAGGCAAATAATTAGTACTGCTAAATATAATACTAATCATAATATTTTTGTTACATTCTCATTAATATGCTTAATACAAAATGTTCGTATTAAGGCATATCATGACACAACTAACTTCAAAAATAAAAAGAAAACCTTTAAAACATTTTAGAAGATGTATCTTTAGGAGTGATAAGTAAATGGAAAAAATTATTTTATATCATGGTAGTCCTAATGAAATAGTAGTGCCACAATACGGCCTAGGAGAAGAAAAACACGATTACGGTAAAGGATTTTACTTAACTCCTGATACTAATCTAGCAAAAGAATGGGCAGTTTGTCGCCCTAATCTCGAAAATGGTTTTGTTCATAAGTATGAACTTGATATTACTAATCTAAAAATATTAGATTTTAAAGAGTATAGTGTGCTTACTTGGCTTGCGGAACTTATGAAACACAGGGACGCTGATGATACGCGTCGTTATAAGATTTTGTCAAAAGAGTTTATAAGCAAATACGGCATTGATACTAGTGCTTATGATGTTATTACAGGCTGGCGAGCTAATGCGTCTTATTTTTACATAGCTAAAGAATTTGTGCGTGATAATATTGATGTAGCTATTTTAGAAGAACTCCTTTCTCTTGGTGACTTAGGTATCCAATATTGCATAAAATCTAAGTTAGCCTATTCTAGGTTAACTGAAATAAAGGAAGATATACTCAAAGTAGACTATAAAGAATTTAATGAAAAGTATAATAAGCGAGATATCAGTGCTAGAAACAATATGCGTAGTCTTATTAATTCAGATAAAAACAAACTTACAAATGTCTTTAGTACACTGCTTAAGGGGTGATAAAATGCGGTCCTACGACGAAGCCTATTTAAAAGATGTGGTAGAAAACCAAGGTAAGCTCTTTCTAATGGTAGCTGAAAAGTATCCTGATAAGGATACCAGTGATTTTATTAAGTCCTATATGTCTAGTAAAACAAGAAAAAGTATTGATGAAGGACAAGCCTACGTCAATACTATGAATGCTAGCGAATTATGGGAATACTTTTTGAAGACTGATCATTATAAACTTAAAGATGGGAAGCCACTCTTAGGCTTTATGCCAGATTGGATTGGTGAGTTTTATGCTTATTACGAGTGGTACTACAATATCCCTAGTAGTGAAGTTATAAAAAAAGTTCCCATAGAGTTCTTAGTAAAGGCCTATGCCGGACTCCACGATCTAGATCTCTGTTTAGCAATTAAAAAAGTTGGTGAAGAAAAGTGATTATTTGTTTTCATAACCCAGATGAGGAAAACGGCTATTTAAGTAATTGGTACTTATCTAATTTTATCATTGATGAAATAAAATTTACATCCGTAGAACAGTTTATGATGTACAAAAAAGCTATTTGTTTTAAAGACTTTAAAATAGCAGGTATTATATTAGAATTAACTGATGTAAGTAAAATTAAGGAACTAGGACGACGTGTAACGAGCTATAACGATAATTATTGGAGTGGCATTCGCCAAATAGTGGTCTATGAAGGATTACTAGCAAAGTTTAGTCAAAATAGTGTTCTCAAGGAAAAGCTTAAAGAAACTGGTAATGCCTTACTTGCTGAATGTGCTATAAAAGATAAAATATGGGGTATTGGTCTTTCTTTAAAAGATCCTAATAGACTAGACATAAGCAAATGGCAAGGGCAAAATTTACTTGGCTATACCTTAATGATGGTACGAGACAAAGTATAGTTAAAACTTTAATAATAGTTATTTATAAATATTTTAATAATATAAATAAATTAATAAAATTTTATATAAATTATATTAATTGTATAAATATTTAAAAAAACAAGAGCAAACCCCTTGTTTTTTTTTTTTTTGGTGTATAATTCGCCTTGCTTTAATAAAACGTTTTTATTTAAAAAAGGTATTTTTTTATGTAAAAAGTTAATATTAAGTTAATGTAGGAAAAAAGCGGTTTTTAGGAGGTTTTAGTATAAGAAAAGTAACGTATTTTTTCGGATGTCTTTGTTTATTATGCTTGTTTGTCTTAGGGGTTAGTAAAAAAGAAGATACTAACAAGAATAGCACAAACATGAATAACACGGTAATTATAAGTAATTGTAGTGCTAGTACTTATAATGAAGCTTACCCAGAAGCTACATTAGAGTCCTCACTTGAAGACGCTTTTAAAAACGCTTCTAATGATTACGAAACGGTAACGGATATCTTACTTACAAAAGATGAAAGTTTAAGTGGTAATGAAGGGGATAATACCCTTACCGTTAAAAGTGGGCAAACAATTAGACTTCAAAGTATGCCTAAAGAGGTAGAAATAGGGGTAACTGATCTTGGTTATACCTTGAGCCTTTATAACTATACGATTGTTTTAGAAAAACAAGCTACCTTAATTCTAGATACGAATGTAACTTTAGGTAGTGGGTCTAGTATAAAAGCCAAAGAACAAAATAGCGCTAGTAATGATTTTTATGCTAAATTAGAAATAAATGACTCACTTACAATTGATAATAGTACAAGTAATGAAAATAATAGTACTACTCTAGATACTAATAGTGGTGGCGCCCTCAATCTTGGTTATTTTAACGCGGTCACTCTTAATGGTACGATAAACCTTGAATCTGGCGAAATTAAAGCATCCGACAATACGACTTCTTTAACTGTCAATAAGGATGCGAGTATCATTAATATTGGTGGAACTATTAGTGCGAATGTTACAGGTAGTGGTCTATATATCTATACGGATGGTAATTGTAGTGATAAAGTAAGTTTAACTAAAACTAAAGCAGAGGTCTATATTGCGCAAAATACCCAAAGCCTAGATAGTAATAGTAATTGTATTGGTACCTACATTTTAAAGACGGGTACGGAATATGAATTAAATACTGCCTTAATTGTATCTAACCTCACTTTAATTCCTTTTGGGGATGTTAAGATAAACGTTGGGACAAATGGCTACTTTAATGTTGGAAGTAGTAGTACCTTATCTTTAGCCGGGGTTAGTGTAAGTAGTAGTACTTTAAAAGAAGAAAGCACAAATACTTTTTATTCTGTTGGTTCTAATAAGCTTATTCTTGATGGTGGGGCTAATTGGCAAAAGAATGTTAATACTACATTGTATGATTGCACTGGTAGTAGTGATACCTATTATTTTGTCACTAAACCTTATGAGGCAGGAATGGCTGATTGTACTGATATTGAAACCTACGGAAGAGAACAGTATAAGGCTTGTAGTAGTGCTAATTCTAGCTATCCTTTAATTTACGGGACAAGTGGGTCTACGATTAATTTAGGTAATAACACTAATTTACAAAATAGAATAAATACAACTTCTTCTTATAGTGATGCATCTACTACTAAAACAAGTAAACTAGATGCTACTAGTAATGAACATGTTGGTGGGGCTATTGCCTTAAAAGGTAGTACTGATAATAAAGCTAATTTAAATATCTACGGGGCAAACATTAGATTTAATGCCTTACCAAAAATAGCTAATCAAGGTGGCGGGGCTGGTATTGGGGCCCAATACGCCAATATTACGATGACTGGTGGTAATATTTCTTATAACACTGTCTTTGATAATTGTCATGCTAATGATTTTACGGCTAGTGACAATGGCGGTAATAGCCCTGATGGGGCCGGGGTAGCCTTAATTGAGACTAGTACCTTTACAATGAATTCTGGCTCTATAAGCTATAACCATGGTGGCTCAGCCTTTAACTCCGACGGGGCTGGGATTATGGTTAGAAATAATTCGAGCTTAACGATAAATGGTGGGGATATTTCTTATAACTTTACTTATGGTTATGGTGGTGGTATTGCCGTATGGAAATCTGATGTTACGCTTACCGCTGGAAATATTTATGGTAACCGTTCAACTTATGGGGGCGGGATTGCGACAACGTCAAGTAATGATTCAAATTCAAAATCTAAAGAGGCAACCCTTACCTTAAATGGTAATGATATCAATATTTCTTATAACACCGCTTTTGAAAAATCTACTCAATCAACGACTAATAAAACTACAAATAAATTAGATAATAACACTAAAGAAACTGGTTATGGTGGGGGTATAGCGCTTGGAAACCAACAATATAAGTATAACCAAAAGGTAACTATTAAAGGTGGTAATATTACTAATAATACGGCTAAATATGGTGGTGGTATTAGTAGCTATACCGCCAATAGTAGTAATACTAGTGGTTCAAATACTTATCAAAATAACCTCTTAATCCTAAGTGGCGGCTATATTGCGAACAACAAGGCACAATGTCACACCTATGGGGATGGTATCTATATTAAGAGTGATA
>C._urophasianus_2_cecum__coassemble_23_pt1 | contig 55034 bp, 49 predicted proteins | sample C__urophasianus_2_cecum__metabat2_low_PE_014 | metagenome-assembled genome bin C | reverse complement strand
TTGACACGTCATTGTTAAAATAACCATTTTTTAAGAAGTCTTTGGGGTAAGGGGGAACTACGCCCAACTTATCCTAATTTTTATTGCTTATTTCATTATTTTAACTATTGACTTCTAATAGTTAGTCTCCTATAACATCGGGGCAAAAAGTCTTAGCAAGAACGCAAAAAACTTCGAAAAGGGATTTCTCTTATTCCAATCAGCTAGAGTATAGTTATAACTTTCCTCTAAGGCCTTAATAAAGTCTTTTTGCATAGACGTGACTTCTTTGTCATTAATTAAAACAACCCCACATTCATAGTGTAAAAACAAGCTCCGATAATCCATATTAACCGTCCCACAAAAAGCGTATTTGTCATCAACAATGATATTTTTAGCATGATTAAACCCCGGGGTGTATTCATAAATTTGAGCCCCACTTTTTAAAAGCTTTTCGTAGTGCGCTCTCGTCATCATGAAGACGGTTTTTTTGTCAGGTTTCTTTGGTACTAATATTTTAACGTCAACCCCGCTTTTAGCCTGTAAGCAGATCGCATTAATCATTTCGTCATCAATAATTAAATAAGGGGTAGAAATATATAGGGTTTTATTAGCTTCATTAATTAAGCTTTTAAAAACATCATAAGCTGTATTAGTATCACTATTAGGTCCGTCCGCAAAAGGAATGACAAAACTAAGATTATTAATAACATCAGTACTTGTTAAATAATTAGTTATGTCTAGTTGTTCACGGGTTGAAGTATACCACATTTCAAGAAACATCGTAATAAAAGATTTAGTGGCTTCTCCTTCCAGTAGAACGGCGTTATCGCGCCAAAAGCCAAATCTTTCTTTCATGTGGACGTATTCGTCCGCAATGTTATCTCCCCCGCAATAAGAATAGATACCATCAATGATGCAAATCTTACGGTGATCCCTATAGTTAATTGCCGGGTTAATGTTTAGACCTAGTGGTTCATAAACGGCCATTTTAAGATTAGGAATCGAAACAAACCTATTAATAGTTTTTTTAGACAAGGCCCGTTTTGAGCCAATGTCATCATAAATGATTTTGATTTCAATTCCCTTTTTCCCTAGTTCTTCTAATATGTTTAAAAGCTCATTTAATAAAATCCCATCCGATAAAATAAAATATTCTAAAAAAACATATTTTTTAGCCTGTCTAATCTTATCAAACATATCGTGTTGTTTTAAACTGGCATCTTTAAAAAAGGTAACTTTTGTATTATTCCAAATTTGATAATAGGAATTAGTATAGACAAGTTTAGCTAGTCTTTTGGCATAACTATCTTCGCCTTCATATTCCACGTAGTTAATATTCTTATTATTTTTAGCTAGCTTCTCAATTTTCTTTCTTTTTCTTTTTGGCATGATTTTAGCACTATAGTTAGCTATATATAAGAAGGTAAAGAAAAAAGGGAGGATAGCGATTAAAACAATCCAAGTAAGTTTATAACTAACAGATGATTCATTATTAATAATAAAAATAGCCGCTACCACAAACAAACAAATACCAATGACATATAGGGCTTGACTACCGGCAAAACTACCCATAAACGCAAAATAATAGATAGCAATTTGCAGAGCAAAGATAATTAAAGCTAAAATTAGGTAGATTATTTTTTTCCAAATTGGTGTTGTTACCCGTTCGTTTTGTAACATTTAATCACTCCCTTAGATAAAAATAAAAGGGCTAATGCCCTTTTATTATTCAGCTAAATCAATAATTTGCGAAGCACTAGTTTTTAATCTTATGATTTCATATTTATCTTTTAATGGATTAGCATCTAGTAGTTCTAATTTATCATCATCAGTAAGTGTAGCATAAGTTATTTCGTAGTAGACAGGAACTAAGACGAAGGTATGCAAGGTATAGACGGCTATTTGGCCATCACGGGCGGTATAACCCTTAACTTCTACCGGTAAGAAAATAGTAAGGAGAGCTCTCACTTCTCCTTCGTGATATGAAACATTTTCTAGTTCGTCTACTGGAATAGGGTTAGTTAGACCTAGGGGAACACTTGCCTCAATATCTTGATAAGCTGAATTGACAAGATCACTTACTTCACTTACTTGACTAATGATAGAGGTAAAATCTACTGAATCACAAGATAAATAGGTATAATTTATACTTCTAAATTTAGCATTTAGTGATTCATCACTAGATGAATTATAAACTATATCTTCAATATTAGTTAGGGTATAGCGACTAGCACCCGCTATATCTTCTGGTAAAAATACTTCATAAGTCGTAACAGTCTTATCTTCACGCGCTACAACCGGGTCGCTTTTAAATTTAACAGAACTAAACCAAGCCTTATCAATCGCTGAACCCGTAACCGTATCCGTTAAAGTGTAGTTAGGAGCCTGTTCGGTTGTACAACCAGCTAAGGTAAGCGATAAGACACCTATAAATATCGAAGCTAATATTTTTTTCATATTAGATCAAATCCTTTCAAAAATCCTTATAATTTTAGCATATTTTAGCTCTTATTAAAAGCAAAATAAGTAAGCTTTTACTTTTTCTCAATCTTTTTTGCCCGTGGATGCGCAATTTGATATTCTTTTTTTAAGTTTTCGTACGTTACGTGGGTATAAATTTGGGTAGTTGATAAGTTTTCGTGTCCTAGTAATTCTTGGACAGAACGAAGGTCCGCCCCGTTATTTAATAAGCTAGTAGCGAAACTATGCCGCAACATATGAGGTGAGACGTGGAAGGTTTCGTTACAGTTTTTGATAACTTTATCTAGGATTACTCTAACACCACGACTTGTTAAAGAGGTCCCCTTATTGTTTAAAAAAAGACTTCTATTATTTTCATCGTTCGATTTAGCAAGCAAGCTAATACGCTCGGAATTTAGATAGTGTTTTAAGTCATCTCTTAACTCTTCAAAAATTAACACAATTCTTTCTTTATTCCCCTTACCTAAAACCTTAACTTCTAGATTAATTAAATCAAGGTCACTCGTTTTTAAGTTACAAAGTTCTGACACCCTGAGGCCTGTCGCGTATAAAAACTCAATTAATAGGTAGTCTCTAAAACCTAAAACCGTGTTTTTATTACAAGAATCTAGCATTAATAAGATTTCTTTTTCTCTAATAATTTGGGGTAGGCGTTTAGGCTTTTTTAAACTTTCAATATTGATAAAAAAGTTTTTATCAATAATTTTCTCACTTAACAAATAATCGTAAAAGCCTCTTAATGACGCGATATTTCTATTAACCGAGTTAACAGACTCCCCTAGGTTGTTTAGATGAGAAATGTAGGCTTTAATAACCCTATCATTTCTTATTTCAAGTAAGCTTTTCGCGAACTTTTCTTCTTTCACAAAAGTGGCAAAATGAAGCAAGTCATTTTTATAGGCTAAGATAGTGTTATTAGAATAGTTTAAGACGTTTGTTAAATATTCTAAATATTTATCAATTTGTTCTAAGTCGGTCATAGCGCGTTTTTACCTCTTTTAGGGCCGCTAAGGCTCTTTCTTTATAAGCTTTTTTCCTATCTTGTTTTTTAACGTCGATTAAAGGTGGTAAGATGCCAAAGTTTGAATTCATCGGCAAGAAGTTTTCTTGAGGCGATGAAATATAGTTTAATAAAGAGCCAATAATTGTCTCTTTAGGAAATATAAGCATCTCTTTTCCTCTAATAAATAAATCAAGGTTGATAGCCGCCACCAGTCCTGTCGCGAAGCTTTCGACATAACCTTCGACGCCTGATAATTGTCCGGCAAAGAAAATGTTTGGATATTTTTTAGTTTGTAAGGTGTTATTTAAAATCTTAGGCGCGTTAATGTAGGTGTTTTTATGGATTCTGCCGTATTTAGCAAATCTCACATTTTCTAGTCCTGGGATTAGGCTAAAGACTCTTTTTTGTTCGGGGAACTTTAGGTGGGTTTGAAAACCTACCATATTGTATAGCGTTTTAGAAACATCATCTTGTCTTAATTGCACGACAGCGTAAGGGCTTAGGCCATCTGGTGTTCTTAAACCTACTGGTTTCATCGGGCCAAAAGTTAGGGTCTTAGGGCCTCTTTTAGCCATTACTTCAATTGGCATACAAGCTTCAAAAACTTTTAGTTCAAAATCGGGAGTAGGAACTTCGTCCGCCGTAATCAAGGCTTCATAAAAAGTCATAAATTCATCTTTAGTCATGGGGCAGTTTAGGTAGTCCGCTGTTCCCTTATCATAACGAGATTTAAAATAAGCTTTATCATAATTTATGCTATCAGCATAAATAATAGGCGCCTGAGCGTCATAAAAGTAATAATCAGTAAGCCCAAAGACCTTTTTAATTTCTTCGCCTAAAGAATCACTCGTTAAAGGACCTGTCGCGATAATTGTATAGTCTGTTGGTGAAATTTTAGTTACTTCTTCTCTAATGATGGTGATATTTTTCATCTCACTAATTTTATTAGTAATGTAATTGCTAAACTTTGTTCTATCAACCGCTAAAGACTGTCCCGCTGGCACTTCTGAATTTAGGGCGGCTTCCATACATAAGGAGCCAAACTCTTGCATCTCAGCTTTTAAAAGACCACAGGCATTTTCAAGACTACTACTTTTTAGGCTGTTTGAACACACCAGTTCGGCTAGCATACTTGTCTCATGAGCCCCTGTCATTTTCTTTGGTCTCATTTCATAAAGCAAGACCTCGTAGCCTTGTTTAGCTAAAAAGTAAGCGGCTTCGCACCCAGCTAGGCCACCACCAATAACTTTAACTTTCATGACTTAAATTCCTTTCATACTCACTTTTAATCCAATAAATAGGCGTCTCGCCTCTACTTGTTAAAAAGTCATTTGTCTTACTAAAGGGCTTACTACCAAAAAAACCTCGACTAGCAGAAAGGGGAGAAGGATGGACCCCCTTTAAAACTAAGTGATGTGGATTATCTAGATACATTCCTTTTTTGATCGCAAAGTTGCCCCACAAGATAAAAACAAGCGGGCGATCTATTTTATTAATTAACTTAATAATATTATCCGTTAAGGTTTGCCAACCAAAGTTAGCGTGACTATTGGCTTTACCTTCTTCTACCGTCAAAGTACTATTTAAAAGTAAGACCCCTTGTTTAGCAAGATAAGATAAATCACCATCTTGACTAAAATTAACTCCTAGATCAGACGACATTTCTTTATAAATATTAATTAAAGAGGGTGGTAATTTCTTACAGTCAACACTAAAAGAAAGGCCGTTAGCTTGCCCTTTTTCGTGATAAGGATCTTGGCCTAATATTACTACTTTAATATTCGCAATAGGGGTTAAAGATAGCGCTCGGTAAATCTTATTATAAGGGGGATAACAGATGGTATTTTTATAGGCATTAGTGACTAGGTCTTTTAGTCTAAGATAGTAGTCTTTTTTCTTCTCTTTTGCTATAAAAGTTTGCCAATCCATAAATTCCATCCTCCCAGAAAGCTTTAATCCTTTCTTTTTTCGTTCTTATCATCATACTAATACCTATTAATATAGTTAAGATCGTAACAACAACCGCTGTCCCCACATTTATTCTAATAATGACGTCTTCTACTAACTTCCTATCACTAAAAGTAACCATTAAGGCTTGTTCAAAAGCAAACAAAGAAATTAAAGCTTCTGATAAGTTAATATTTCTAAGACTAATCGTGGTTAAGTCATTTGTTTTTCTTGCTTTTTTATAGTTATATATACCTAGTATTAACTTATAAAAAGCCATAACCGCCATTACAAAGACGTGAATATTAGAATACGCTAGGGTATTATCGTTAAAGATATATTCTCGCATACTTATTACTATATATAAAGGTAGTAAAGTAAGTAAAATACCAGCCATCATATAGACACTAATTTCTTTATATTTGTTTTTAGAGTGTCTATAAAAAACATAGATAATGTTTTCTCTCGCGATGAATAACAAGCCGTAATAAATACTTAAGGCTAAAAACATCGTATTAAAATGAAAAATAGTAAAGCCTAGATAATAAGCTAACATAAAAAGATTGATGAGAGCGGAACAAAAGCCAAATAAAACCGTCCTAAAGTCATACTTATGGAAGATTTTACCGATGATCTTCCGTCCTTTCGTTTTAGCTAAAACGATTTCTTTAATATCAAAATAGATAAGGATGCCAACATAAATAGCGTATGCTAAAAAAAGGAGCGTAATGAGATAAATTAGTATTTTTCCTATTAAGTTAGTACCTATAATATTAAATAAAACTAAGCCTGATATAACAAGCCAAATGGCTGTTATAAGTATCGCTAAAGTTTTTACTAAATTATTTGGCTCTTTTAGCATTTTTAGCATCCAATCTCACCTTTTTTCTTGCCTTATTATACCACAAAACCAAAGCAGGGCAACAAAAAAATATCTTCAATGACATATACCATTGAAGATACTTTTAAATATTACTTACATTGATTCGTGGATTGTTCTTTTAATAACGTCGTCTTGTTGTTCTTTCGTTAATTTAATGAAGTTAACCGCATACCCGGAAACTCTAATCGTTAATTGAGGATATTTTTCCGGATGTTTTTGGGCATCTAATAAGGTTTCCCGGTTAAAAACATTCACATTTAAATGGTAACCACCATCCGCAACATAAGCATCTAACATTTGTACTAAATTATCTACTCTTGACATTTTTTATCCTCCTATTCTTCATCATCTTTACCAAGAGATTGTGGGGTAATAGAGAAAGTATTAGAAATACCGTCTCTTGAATACTCATATGGTAGTTTAGCTACTGACTCTAAGGAAGCTAAAGCGCCGTGCGAATCACGTCCATGCATCGGGTTAGCTCCTGGAGCTAGTGGTTCACCTGCTTTTCTACCATCTGGTGTATTACCCGTCTTTTTACCGTAAACAACGTTTGAGGTGATTGTTAAAATAGACATTGTTGGTTCAGAGTCTCTATAAGTATAGTGCTTTCTAATTTTGTTCATAAAAGTTTTAACTAACCAAACAGCTATTTCATCAACGCGGTCGTCGTTGTTACCATATTTCGGGAAGTCACCCACGGTTTTAAAATCCGTAATTAGACCAAATTCATTTCTAATTGGGTAAACTTTAGCATATTTAATGGCTGATAAAGAATCAACTGCACAAGATAGCCCTGCAATACCTGTCGCGAAGAAACGGTGAACTTTCGTATCATGTAAGGCCATTTCTAAGGCTTCATAAGAATATTTATCATGCATATAATGAATTAAGTTTAATGTGTTAACATAAAGACCAGCTAGCCACTCCATCATTTGATCGTATTTATCAATAACTTCATCAAAGTCAAGGGCATCATCACTCGTGATAGGGGCAAACTTAGGTGAAACTTGAAGTGGTTGTTTTGTCACCTTATCAAGGGTTAATTCATCTTTACCACCATTTAGGGCATATAATAAGCACTTAGCTAAGTTCGCTCTTGCCCCAAAGAATTGCATATCTTTACCAACCCGCATTGAAGATACACAGCACGCAATACAGTAATCATCACCCATCTCTGGCCGCATCAAATCATCAGATTCATACTGAATGGCTGAAGTCTTAATAGACATCTTCGCACAGTATTTTTTAAAGTTAATTGGTAAGTTTTTAGACCATAAAACAGTTAGGTTTGGTTCGGGTGCTGGGCCAAGGTTATCTAAGGTATGTAAAACTCTAAAGGAATTTTTAGTAACAAGCGTTCTACCATCAACACCCATCCCACCAATTGATTCGGTAACCCAAGTTGGGTCGCCTGAGAATAACTCGTTATATTCTTTTATCCGCATGAACTTAACGATTCTTAACTTCATAACGAAGTGATCCATTAACTCTTGGGCATCCGTTTCAGTGATTAAGCCTTTCTTTAAGTCCCGTTCAATATATATATCAAGGAAAGTAGTATTTCTACCAATTGACATGGCAGCCCCGTTTTGGTCTTTAACGGCGGCTAAATAACCAAAATATAAAGCTTGGATAGCTTCCTGAGCTGTCGTTGCTGGAAGAGAAATGTCGCAACCATAAGACTTAGCCATTTCTTTTAGGTCTTTTAAGGCTTTAATTTGTTCTGATAATTCTTCGCGATCTCTTATGCGATCTGGCCGCATTTCACCGTCTATTAGAGTCTTATCTAATTCTTTATGTCTAATTAAATAATCAACCCCGTATAGAGCTACTCTTCTATAGTCCCCAACAATTCTACCTCTACCATAGGTATCAGGTAGGCCTGTTAAAATGTGAGCGGTTCTAGCTCTTCTCATTTCCGGGGTATAGGCATCATAAACACCGTCGTTATGCGTTTTTCTGTATTTTGTAAATATTTCTTTTACTCTATCAGTTACGTGGAAATTATACATTTCCGCCGCCTGAACAGCCATCTTAATCCCACCAAAAGGTTGAAGACTTCTTTTAAATGGTTTATCGGTTTGTAGACCTACAATCTTTTCTAGGCTTTTATCTAAATAACCAGGAGTGTGGCTCGTGATGGTTGAAATAATATCCGTATCCGCATCTAAGACACCGCCCGCTTTCCTTTCTTTTTTTGAAAGGTCCATTACAATATCCCAAAGCTTTTTGGTAGCTTCTGTCGGACCAGCTAAAAATGACTCATCGCCATCATACGGAGTGTAGTTTCTTTGAATGAAGTCCCGCACATTTACTTCGTCGTTACTCCACTTGCCAGGAACAAAGCCTTCCCATCCTTTATACATCATGTGCATCTTACCTTCCTTTACTTTTCTTACAAGGGTATCTTATCAAAATAGCTATTCTTTTGCAAGGAATTTACTTAGCTAGATATTTTTGGTTAGAAGCCCTTGGGTTTTTGTTAGTAGCTTCTAAAACACCTTTTTTCAAAAGTGGTACTAAAATAGCTTGCATAAAGTAAGGACGGGAAGATATCCCTATATGTTCTTGAATCTCTTTTCTAGATTTAGGTTCCTGACAAAAAGAAATAATAGCCTCGCTATATTTTTCACTCGGGGCTTTTTCAAGTTTTGTAGTTTCTTCTAGACCCTTCATTTCTTCAAATGTGGCTGGACGCGTCTTATCCTCATCACTATAATAAATAACATTCGTACTATTTCTTTTTAACAAATATACCGGTTCTTCAGCTTTTAAAACCGTTAAAACAATAATCTTTAAAGGTGTTTCAACAACTTCAATATCATAAGAAACTTGGGGGTTAATTTTGGTATCTAAGATCTTTTTAATAAATTCGACTTCTTTTAAGGCTTTATCAACCCCACATATTTCTTTTTGTTTGTTAACCCCAAAATAGATGGCGCCACCTTCTGTGTTGGCAAGCCCAACGACGTGTTTTGCCCATCTATCGTATTTTTTATGGTTAATTTTAGCCTTATAAATATCATGTAAACTTGGTGTTATTGTTGTAACTTCTTCTATTTTTTTCATGATTTTCCTCCTTGGTCTAATCGTTCTTTCTGTCTAAATTATTTTTACTAATAAAAAGAGAAGTCATTTAAGCTCCTCTAGTAATTTATCTATTTGAAGTTCGGAAAAACATTTAATTCCATTAGCTTCTAGTAGTCTTACAGCGATGCCTTTTCCTTCAATGAGGTTTCCTGAAAATGTGCCGTCATAAATATAATTTGTACCACAGGAAGGACTCTTTTCTTTTAAAATGGCATATTTAATATTTTCTTTTTGAGCGATTTCTAAAGCGGCATCAGCCCCCTTTTTAAACTCGTGGGTCACATTTATCTCAGAAGTATTATATACCTCGTCGCCTAGTACTTCGCTAGGTAGACGGGGTGTTGAAAGGCCCCCTAAAACTTCCGGACAAATAGGAACGAGTTCAAAATTTTTAGCTAAGGCTAAAACATTAGGATCTAGGTTGTTTTTGCCGTTATATTTAAAGTTTTCGCCTAAAAGACAGGCACTAACTAAGATTTTCATTTTTTAAAAATATCTTTCCTAATAATGGTTTCATTTCTTTCGGGGCCAACTGAAATGATATCAACACTAATACCGGTATATTTTTCAATGGTATTAACGTAGTCTTTTGCTTCTTTAGGAAGATCGTTAAAGTCTCTAACTTTTGAAATATCTTCCTGCCAAGAATTTAGCGTAATGTAGTTAGGAATACATTTTTCGTATTCTTTTAAGGTAGCGGGAATGGTTTTAATCTCTTTACCATCAAGCGTGTAAGACACACATATTTTTAATTCATCAATACCCGTTAAGACGTCAAATAACATTAGGGCTAGGCTATCAATACCAGAGATTCTTTTCGCGTAGTTAACAACAACTAAGTCAAGGTAGCCTACCCTACGTGGTCTTTTTGTCACTGTGCCATATTCGTGACCTCTTTCTCTAATTAAAGAACCGAGGCCATTATTAAGCTCCGTTGGGAAAGGGCCTTCACCAACACGTGTCGTATAAGCTTTACAAATTCCTACACAGTGATCAATATATTTTGGCGCGATACCAGTATTTAACGGAACGGAGGCCGCGGTAGGACTAGATGAAGTAACGTAGGGGTAACTGCCGTGATCAAGGCATAACATACTCCCCTGGGCTCCTTCAAAAAGAATGTTTTTATCTTCTTCAATTTCTTTTTCAAGAAGTAAAGAAGTATCACAAACGTAAGGTTTTAAAATCTTACCGTATTCTTTATATTCATTAAAAATAGTATCAAAATCTAAAGGTTCGAGACCTAACATTTTTAATTCCATATTTTTGATTACAAGGGTATTTTTTAAGGCTTCAGCAAAACTTTCTTCGTCTATTAAATCGCCCATTCTAAGGCCAATACGATTTACTTTATCCGCATAACAAGGTCCAATTCCTTTTTTAGTTGTGCCAATTTTATGCTCACCTTTAAGAGCCTCATAAGCCCCGTCAAGTAAGATGTGATAAGGCATTACGACATGGGCTCTATTGGAAATATATAGTTTAAAGTCTTTTACCCCTCTTGCTATTAAAGCCTCTAATTCTTTAATCGCTTCTTTGGGGTTTATAACCATCCCATTGGCTAAAACATTTTTAATATGGGGATTAAAAATACCTGAAGGAATCGTTTGCAGGGCAAACTTTTCTTTCCCTATCATAATGGTGTGTCCGGCATTATTCCCGCCTTGACTTCTTACTACTACGTCCGCTCTTTGACCTAAGAAATCGGTAACTTTTCCTTTACCTTCATCGCCCCATTGGCTACCTACAACTACTAATCGCATTTTTACTCTCCTAAACGTTTGATGATATTACGGGCAACCCAAACACCGTTCGCCCCGGCTTGAGCTAGGCCTCTGGTTAAACCAGCACCGTCGCCGCCTACATAAAAGCCATTAACTTTCGTTTCAAAGTATTCATTAACAACCGGTCTAGCGGAATAAAACTTCGCTTCGACCCCGTAAAATAAGGTGTGTTCGTTCGCAATCCCGGGCGTTACGTGATCTAGGGCTTCAATCATTTCAATAATTGATTTCATCGTGTTATAAGGTAAGACGAGGCCTAGGTCTCCTGGCACTGCTTCTTTTAAGGTTGGTTCGACAAAACCTTCTTTAAGTCGTTTGGCCGTTGTTCTTCTACCTTTTTTAATATCGCCGTAGCGTTGGACGATAATAGACCCACAAGATAGTTGATTGGCTAGGCGTGAGACTTCGTGCGCGTATTCATTTGGCTTATTAAAAGGTTCCGAAAACTTATGCGAAACAAGTAAAGCGAAGTTAGTATTGTGGCTCCCTAGTTTTGGGTCTCGATAAGAGTGACCGTTAGCTAGAATCGTCCCACTGTGGTTCTCGACAACGACGTAACCACTAGGGTTGGAACAAAACGTTCTAACTTCGGTCCCCACGGAAGCCCTATAAACAAATTTACCTTCATAAAGGTTTTTATTTATTTCTTCCATAATGACATCATTAGTTTCAACTCTAACCCCAATATCAACCTGATTATGAGTTAAGCTAATATCGTGTTCTTCACAGATGCTTTGAAGCCAAGTTGCCCCGTCGCGACCGGCAGCCATAAAAACATAGTCACTTTCAAGCCGTTCATCGCCAATCATAACACCTTTAACCTTATTATCTTCAATAATAATATCGGTTACTTCCGCTTTAAAACGCATCGTAATCTTAGTGTTTAGGTAATCATAAATAGCCTTCATAATCTGCAAGTTAACTTCCGTACCTAGGTGTCTAACTTCCGCTCTTAAAAGTTTAAGCCCTACGGCGTAACCCCTTCTTTCAATTTCCCTAACTTTATCGGTGTAGGGGTTAGTTATAGTGGCATTAGCCCCGTATTTTAAATTAATTGAATCAACGTATCTTATTAAATCAAGAACTGTATCAGCTGGGAGGTAGTCCGTCATCCAACCACCAAATTCACTCGTGATATTAAACTTACCATCACTATACGCGCCGGCTCCCCCAAACCCGTTAGTAATAGAACAAGTTGGGTAACACCCAGACACACCCTCTTTATTAATAGGGCACTTAGTAAGTTTATGTTCTAAAATGGGACAATGTCTATGATAAATATCAAGACCTTTATCAACTAATAAAACTTTTAGATTCGGTTTTTTAGTAATTAGTTCATATGAACAATAGATACCAGCAGGTCCAGCACCTACAATAATAACGTCGTATTTCATCTTTTTCACCTGTTATAATTATACTTTATCTAATACTACTTTTCTATATTATTTTTGACCTCGGTCAAATAATTTATGATGTCTTTCATAGCCGCTAAGACGCTCTCTTCTCTTCTTGTTTGAAGTAAGATATTAGGGTGTACATATTTAATTAATAAGTTCTTATGCTTACTAATAAGTTTAAACCAAAGATCACCTTTAACCTGCCCACTTGCCTCAGCTGTCATCTTTAGCGTAAGCATCTTTAAGTCATTGATATCAACATCATAGAAATTAAATTCTTTCGCTAGATTCTTAAAGAGTTTTTCATACATGTATTTATAGGTGTCTTCATCAATTGGCCCAAAGCGATCAATTAACTCACTCTCTAGGCTTTCTAGTTCTTGTAAAGTTGAAAGCTTTTCAATCTTCTTATGAATTTCAATTCGCATATCTTCATTAGCAATATAGTTTTCACTAACGGTTAGAGATAAAAGTGGCTTTTGAGAAAGTGGCTTAACGTCTTTGGTCTCAGGCGTGATATGATTAATTTCTTCATTTAAAATCTTCATATACATCTCAACCCCAACAGACTCTACAAAGCCTGATTGTTCGGCTCCTAGAAGGTCGCCTGACCCTCTAATAGACAAATCTCTCATTGCGATCTTAAAGCCTGAACCAAGTTCATTAAACTCTTTAATCGCGTCTAGTCTTTTTTCCGCTTCTTTCGTTAAAATTTTTTGTGGTTCATACATCAAATAAGCGTAAGCTATTTTATTAGACCTGCCAACCCGGCCTCTAATTTGATAAAGTTGGGCGAGCCCTAACCTGTCCGCGTCACTTATAATTAGGGTGTTCGTTTCTGGCATATCAATACCGGTTTCAATAATTGTCGTGCAGACTAAGACGTCATATTTTTTATTAATGAAATCATACATCACTTTTTCAAGCTCTAGGCTCTTCATTTGCCCGTGGGCTACACAAACTCTCGCGTTAGGGCACATTTTAGCTACTTTAGCAGCCGTACTTTCAATGGTATCAACGCGGTTATACAAATAAAAAACCTGGCCGTGGCGCACTATTTCCCGCTCAATTGCGTCTCTTACGACAGCGTCGTTTTCTTCAATCACATAAGTTTGAATTGGATATCTATTTTTAGGTGGGGTCTCAATCATAGACAAGTCCTTTATCCCTAACATTGACATTTGCAGAGTTCTTGGGATTGGGGTAGCAGACAAGGTAATACAATCGACGTTTACCTTTAGTTCCTTGATTCTTTCTTTATGGACAACCCCAAAACGTTGTTCCTCATCAACAATTAATAAGCCTAAATCCTTAAACTTAATATCTTTATTAAGAAGTCTATGCGTTCCGATCACAACATCGACACTCCCATTTTCTAGTCCCGCGAAGACCTCTTTTTGTTTTTTTGTTGGGACAAATCTATTTAAAAGTTCAACTCTAACCCCATATTTATTCATCCGGTCAAAAAAAGTATGGTAGTGTTGATCAGATAAAATTGTGGTCGGGCATAGGAGGGCCGCTTGTTTACCCGCTAAGACAGCTTTAAAAGCTGCTCTTAAGGCTACTTCCGTTTTCCCGTAACCAACATCCCCGCAAATTAATCTATCCATCGGAATAGGCCGTTCCATATCGTGCTTTACGTCTTCAATCGCCGCTTCTTGGTCTTCTGTCAATTCGTAAGGGAAGTCATCTTCTAAGCTTTTTTGTAACTCATCATCTATAGGGTAGGCAAACCCGGCCGTTTTTTCTCTTTTGGCATATAAGGCAATCAATCTGTCGGAGATATCTCTAACTTTCTTTCTAACGCGCTCTTTCGTCTTAGCCCAGGCCGTACCCCCAATTTCATTAAGTGTAATCCCTAAAACTTCACTAGAGGCATATTTCATAATGCTAGAAATATTTTCAACCGGGACATATAAATTACTATTATTAGCGTATTCACAATAGATATAGTCTCTTTTAACCCCGTTATTAATCAGGGTCTTAATTCCTAGATACCTACCAATCCCGTAATCATAATGAACGATATAGTCACCGTATTTTAATTCATCATATCTACTAATTTTAATAGAATTTTTATAAATAGATTTATAACGCGGGGCCTTCTTTTTAATTTGATCAGAAGACATTAAGTTATTTTCATTAATGATAAAAATATCACTATCTTTAATATTAACACTTGGGAGAGCCCTATTAGTTATAAAAATATTTGAGGTATCACTTGGCTTATAAATAGGGCCACCATTATAAAAGACCTTGTGTTCAAATAGACTTTGTTTAACTTTTTCTGTTGTTTTCAAGTCCGTTATTGATAATAAGACCTTTTGATAACTACTATATTTTGCTAGATCTTTATTAATTAGCTCTTCGTTTCCTTTATAAAACGGAACGTCCGTGTGATTTAGGTAGATATCAATATCCGCAATCGACTTCGTGCCTTCAATTAAAACATCCGGCTTGAAGTTTTTAAGCTCAACAAAAGATTCTAACTTTAACATGATATGAGCGCCAAGACGCCCTTCATATTCATTTAAGTCAAGTAACATATTTTTATAGACATCATTTATTTTTTCGGGGTCAATAAAATAGATTTTTTTCTTATCTTTATAATCACAGATACTACAAGCATTATCATAAAAAAAGGTGACATAACGCATTAATTTAACGGTGTTTTCTCTTAAATTTAGATCTTCAATGTCTTTTTCAATCATATTTTTTAAAATCTGGTTTTCTCCAACTTCTTCTTTAAAGTAAAGTAAGCTTTTAACCGCCCTTTGTAATTCTTCATCATCATAAGTCATCTCAATGACTGGCTTAACGACAATACTTTCTATTTCTTTAAAAGAACGTTGGGTTTCGGGGTTAAAGTATTTAATGGAATCAATTTCATCATCAAAGAAATCAATTCTAATTGGGTTTTCTTCCCCAAATAAGAAAATATCAACAATCGAACCACGCTTCGAAAAGTCTCCTGTTTTAAGAGTCGTATAGTTAAACTTATACCCGGCTATGACTAGCTTCTTAATTAAGTCTTCTCTTTTAATAACTTCATTTTTACTTAGGGTAAAACAAGCCTTTTTAAAGACTTCTTTTGGGAATTCCTTTTTAATGAGGCCATTCATATTCATAACAACGATATAGTTTTCATCCGTTAATAAAGATAACATCGTCTGAATACGTTCATATAAGAAGTCCCCTTGACTTGATAACATTTCGGCGGTTAACAACTCATCCGCGGGAAAAAACAATACTTTTTCAAAAGGAAGGTATTTAACTAAATCATCGTAGTAGTTTTGGGCATCTGATAAGGTAGGTAAAACGACAAAGATACTCTCATTATTTTTAACAAAATCAAGCATAATTAAAAGTTCATTAATCTCTAGGCTACTTTTCGCGATCCTTATTTTATCTTTATTAAGAATGTCTTTAAAAGGGCTTAAATTAGCAAAATATAATAATTCATCCATTTTTTTCACCACGCACTAAAAAGTGAGCATTAAGCTCACTTCTTACTATATTTTGAAGATATTTTATAAAAGGGTTCACCTAAACAAAACTCTAAGGCGGCTTCGCTTGATGTTACGATAGCTTCCTCAATTAAATCTTTTTCGTCATCTTTAAACTTTGATAAAACATAATCAGCGGTATTCATTTGCGGGTCTCTACCAATCCCGATCTTAATTCTTTTAAATTCTTCAGTACCTAAATGTAAGATAATGTTTTTTAGGCCGTTATGCCCACCACTTGAACCACTTTGCCGTAATCTCACACGACCGACATTACTATCAAGGTCATCACAAATTACTAAAATATCCGCTATGGATATTTTATAGAAGTTTTTAACAAGACTTACGGCTTCCCCGGATAAATTCATAAAAGTAGTAGGTTTAATTAGAATACTTTTTTCACCATTAAGACTAAAAGAAGCTAAGAAACACTTTAGCTTCTTTTCTTCTTTAAATTCAACGCCTTGTTTATGAGCTATGGCATCTACCGCCATAAAGCCTAGGTTATGTCTCGTGTTTAGATAAATACTTCCGACATTGCCAAGGCCTACAATTAATTTCATTTACAACAACTCTCTTTTTGATTTATCGTATGAGTAAATAAATAAGCCAGATAAAGGTTCGTCAGATAAGATTCTTAAAATACCATGCCCTAAAAGGGAACCAACAGATACAACTTTAATCTTTGGAATCTTCTTTTCTTCTGGTAATAAGATCGTATTAGTAATAACTAATTCTTTTAAACTAGAATTTTGAATTCTTTGAACAGCTGGGTTAGATAAAACCCCGTGTGTACAAGCCGCAAAGACTTCTTTGGCGCCTTCTTTCATTAAGGCGTCCGCGGCCGCTGTCAAAGTGCCAGCCGTATCAACCATATCATCAACAATGATACAAGTCTTATCTTTAACGTCACCTAAAATATTCATAACCTCTGCCTTATTAGGTTCAGGTCTTCTTTTATCGATAATCGCAATTGGACATTCTAAGATTTTCGCAAACTCTCGCGCTCTTACTACCCCGCCATGATCAGGGGAAACAATGATTGTTTGTTTACCACTTAAATGGTTATCAATAAAATAGTTAACTAAAATTGGTAAGCCTAAGAAATTATCAATAGGAATATTAAAGAAACCTTGAATTTGGGCCGCATGTAAATCCATCGCGATAACCCTATTAGCTCCCGCCGTTTGTAATAAATCAGCTACTAACTTCGCGGTGATGGGTTGACGAGATCTCGCCTTTCTATCTTGTCTAGAATATCCATAATAAGGAATAACTAAGTTAATAGATTTAGCTGAAGCTCTCTTAAGGGCATCACACATAATTAGTAATTCCATTAAGTGTTCGTTAGTAGGCGCGCTTGTTGGTTGAATGACAAAGACATCGTGTCCTCTAACCGTTTCATTAATATTTACGTTAATCTCACCATCCGCAAAATGCACAACTTCGCAATTAGCAAGTTCAATACCAATTGATTTTGCTATCTCTTCCGCTAGTGGGCGATTAGCTGACAAACTGAATAATTTAACCTTCTTACCTAATAATTCAGACATTTTATACCTCCTAAAAACCAAAAGATATTATACCAAATTTTTTGCTAGATAGATACCTTTTTTTGCGTTTTCAAATATTTACATTAAAGTTGTCTCGATTATTAAAACATCTTTTAACTCTTTTTCTAGCCTTTCTTTTTCTCTTGCATCAAAACAAAACCTCGTTGGGCCGCTTCCACTTTGATAGGTTTTTACCTTTAATTTATTGAGTTTTAAAACAAAGTCCTTATATTCTTTATTTAATAAGGCCGGCTTTTCTAAATCGTTAAACAAAAAAGGCGTGAAGTCCTTGCCTTCTTCTAAAGCCTTAAAACATTGGTCTGTTAAATCAGGACGTTCTTCAAACTGGTAGTTAGTATAAATATCTTTCGTGCTTAACCCAAAGCTTGGCTTAAGTAGTAAGACCTTTTTATTAATATTAAGATCTTTTATATCTAGTACTTCCCCAAAGTGACGACATATCGCGGTCTTTTGATGAAGACAAAAGTTATTGTCACTCCCAAGCTTATTAGCGAGGCTCGCTAGTTCATCTAGGCTCTTATTTAAATTAAAGAGTTTATTTAAGCCACGAAGGGTCGCACTCGAGTCACTTGACCCACCGGCTAGGCCCGCACTTAGGGGGATGTTTTTAACTAAGTAGACTGTTACACCCTCTTTAATATTAAAGGTTTCTTTAAATAACTTAATAGTTTTTAAGATGATGTTATTCTCAATATCAATATTAGATATAACCTTGTCTTCCTTACTTTTAACAAAGACTAAAATGTCGTGTAATTTTAAATTAACCATTAAAGAGTTGATGTTGTGGTAACCTTTTTCTTCATCAAACACTCTTAAAGTTAAGTTAATTTTTGAATGAGCTTCTTCGTAAACATTACTTAAAATAAATAGGGTGTCTGATAGTTTAATGATGTCATCAATACTTAACTCTTCCGCCCTAATACCAGACTTATAGTTTAGCCTTGTGTATACTTCATCTATTATATCTTTGCTAAAACTATCTTTTAAATTATTAGCTAAAGTCTTTCTTTTTTGTCTAAAAATTAATTTATTAATCTCATAAAAATAGGCTTCATTTAAAGGTTTTTTATTTATTTCTTTTTTGGCTAGGCTAATAACACTACTACTTACTTTAGGGATAGGGTTAAAGGAAGTATTTTTGACGACAAAACACTTCTTTGTTTCAAATAAGTAGTTTAGATAAACCGTTAAGGCATTATATTCTTTATTGTTATTTAGACTGGTGTAGCGATCCGCTACCTCTTCTTGAACCATAAAGACGTATTTATCTACAGGCAGGTTATCATGAATTAGCTTTAACATAATAGGTGTCGTAATATAATAAGGGAGATTACCTACAATATATAAATGTTTATAATTATATTTTGATAAGTCTTCTTTGATATTAGCCTTTAAGATATCTTTATTAATAAGATCTAAATTACTTGTCTTTATTTCTCTTTCTAAGATATCGATACAATCTTTATCTATCTCATAAGCGACTACATTTTTAGCTTCTTTTACTAGTAGTTTCGTTAAGGCCCCCTGACCTGGACCTATTTCAACGACTAAAGAATCAGGTAAAATACCTATTTCTTTAACAATATTGTTTATGACGTTTTCATCTATTAAAAAGTTTTGACCTAAACTTTTTTTAGCCTTCATATTTATCTAAAATCTCCTTAACCTTATCATAAGTTATCTTAAAACTATTTAATCTATTAATTAAGGTCTTCGTATTAGGAAGGCCAATATTAAGCATGTTACATAAATACTCTCTTCTTTTTTTACTAGAACTAGTCGAACTTAGGTTTAGTTCAATTAATTTATTTAAATTCCAAAAATTAAAATCTAGATTAGTATATTTAATATTATCTAAGGCTTCTTTTAAGTCTTCTAGGCTTGCGTGTTCAACGCCTACTTTTTTCTTGTTTTTACTAATACACTTATCTTTTTTAATAAAGATATGGGTGGCGTTAGGACAGACTTCTACTACTTTCTTTCTTATTCTTTCCCCAGGGTAATCAGGGTCCGTAAAAATATAGATATTATTCGTCTTGCCGTATTCTTTTAACATTAGAAGGGTTTCTTGACTTATTTCACTACCATTAGTCGTAATAATTAGGCCTTTAAATAAATCTTTAAGTCTTGCATAATCATGCTTACCTTCTACAACTAAAATATCCATAACTTATCCTTCAAAATAATAGATTCTTTTAACTTCTTTATAACTTGTTTTGGCAAGCGCGCTTATAACCTTAGAATAATCTTCTAGCTTAATTATTTTATCATTTGGTAGTAAGATTTTAATACTATCTTCGCCCTTACTTGTTAAATAGGCAACCGCCGAAACACTTGACTCATAGTAGTAATATCTTTTGTTTTCGTAGTTTTTTAAAAAACTAGTATCCGTATAGCCATCTAATTCCACATAAGAAAAGAGCTTTCTTTTTTCTAAGGCGTTCGCGAACTTATTTAAGACAGGGTCCTCTGACTTAACTAGTTGTTTAATAAACCCGTTCACGTAGGCATCATCTAATTCAATATAACTTTCAATGTTGTTTGAATCTTTAATAACATTCAAAAAATCTTCTAAATTAGCCTTAATTTTGATATTTTGACTCGTCAAATCTTTAATTCTTAAATAGATTGTTTCAAGTAGTAATTCATACGCTCTTGCCACTGGGTGATAATAGACCTGAAAATACATATGATACCTACTCATTAAATAAGACTCAACAGAGTGGAGCCCTGAACTTCTTATTAAGACCTCTTTGTTCTTTATAATTAAACTGCGTAGTAGGCGGTTTCTATCAATGGTGCCGTAAGTGGCCCCGGTGAAGTAGGCATCCCGCATTAAGTAGTCTAGTCTATCAACATCAAGTTGACTAGAGATTAGTTTTTCTACGACTTTATAGGGGGACTTCTTTCTTATGATGTTAGCGACATCTAGTGGTTTTACACCATATTCTTCTAAAATATGATAAATATCCCCCTTAGGATTTGTAATAATTCTAGCTGACATTTCTTCATGCGTCGTATCTAAGATGTGTTCAAACGCGTGGGAATAGGGCCCATGCCCAACATCGTGAAGTAGGGCCACCACTAAAAATAAGACCTCTTCATATTCGCATAAATTTTCTTTAACCCCTTCTACTCTTTCTAGTACTAGTTTAGCCATTTGGTAAGTCCCTAAGGCATGACAAAACCGGGAATGTTCGGCCGTTTGAAAGACCATACAAACCCCACTTAATTGTCTAATCCGCCTTAATCTTTGGACTTCTTTAGCGTCAATTAATTTCGCAATTAATTCTAAATCGACTTCAATATAGCCATATAAGGGGTCTCTAAAAACCTTGGTTCTTGGTAATTTTTGATACATACTAAAATTCCTTTCATTTATCTTCATTATACATTATATTTTTTTATCTGCCAATGGAAAAAAGGGCCTAAACTATTTGTCTAAATTAATAAAAGTGCTATAATATAAGTGTCAAAAGGAGAAAAAAATTATGAAACAAATTTTAATTGAAACTAGTGCTAGACACGTACACGTTACACCTGAAGCCTTAAAAGTTTTATTTGGGCCAGATGCTAAACTAGAAGTTAAGAAAATGTTATCTCAACCAGGCCAATTTGCCTCTAATCAAAAGGTTGAAGTAGTAGGACCTAAGGGTTCATTAAAATGTTCTATTTTAGGACCAGAAAGAGATCACAACCAAGTTGAATTATCTTTCACCGATTGTAGAACAATAGGCGTTACCGCTCCAGTTAGAGAATCTGGGGATATTAAAGGTAGTGGCGCTTGTAAGTTAGTTGGGCCTTGTGGCGAAGTAGAGCTTGAAGAAGGCGTCATCGTCGCTAAACGCCACGTTCATATGACACCAGAAGACGCGAAAGAATTTGGTGTAACAAATGGCCAAATTGTCTCAGTTAAGGTTGTTAATGAAACTGGTAGAAAACTCGTATTTGAAGATACAGTTGTTAGAGTTTCTAAATCTTACGCTTTAGCTATGCATATTGATACTGATGAATCAAATGCTGGGGCTTTAGGCGGCGTTGTTTACGGCGAACTAGTAAAGTAAATAATAATTTAGGCAGTGTTTAAACACTGCCTTTTTTATTCTTCTTTATAGATAACAAAGGAAACTCCGCCTGTTTCTTCGTTATATATCTTTAATTTTAAGTTAAAGAAATCAAGCGTCTTTTTAACAATACTCATGCCAAGCCCAAACTCGCCTTTAGAGCCTTTTTCATAAGGCTTAAAATCAGCATTTAAGAACTTATCTTCAATCGCTTCCCCGTCATTAAAAATAGTGACTTTGTTTTCTTTAGTCTCAATTCTAATAACACTTTTCGCATACCGCATCGCGTTATCAATAATATTTTCGATGACAGTCACAAAGTTTTCCCTATACCCTAAAAAGACACAAGGCTCTAAGTCTAGTTCAAAATTAAGATTAGAATTAATCTTGTGGTTATCCACAACTTCTTTACAGATAGAAGACATATCTACTTCTTCTTCTGGCTTATCTTTATTTAGATACTCTAGTCTATTATATTGAAGCAACTGATTAACTTTTGATTTTAACACATCCGCTTGTTTAGCAATAATGCTAGCTTCATTTTTATCAACCACCCCGTCAACAATGGCTTCGGCGTAGTTTTTGATGACCGCGATTGGCGTCTTAAAGTCATGACTGACGTTTTGTAACATTTCTCTTTTAGTCGCCTCGGAATCTTTTATTTCTAGTCTCATTGTTTCAATGGATTCCGATAATTCTCTTATCTCATCATCACCATTATCAAGGTATTCTTTTTCATATTTTTCTTTACCCATATTAGTGATATGTTCTTGTAAGAGTCTAATTCTTTTGATTAACTTGCTAATCCATAAAGAGGTAATGACCGATAAAATAATTAGATCAAGCGCGATAAATAAAATAATTCTACTAATAATTCTTTTTGCAAAATAATCATTGTAAGAATCATCAACTAAGACAATCACAAAATTATTAGTTTCTTCATCAATCTCACAGGTGTAGTAAATACTTTCACCACTTGAATCAGTATAAGAGTGATCCCCTGGCGTAGCTTGAGATAAAAAGGAACTAACCTCTTCATTAGCTAAGACATTATCAACTTGAATCCCACTAGGTTCTAAGCTATAGATATCATTTTGATAGCTTCCTTGGATTATTCCAAAGTTATTTACAACATTTTCATCAAGCTCAATTTTTTCCCCACTACGCCATTCATAAGAGGTTATTTTTATATAGTTATTTAATCTAAAATAAGTCTCTTCTAAGGCAATTTGTTTTAAAGAAAGCGTTAAAATAACAATAATGATAATAAACAAAATTAAGATACTAGAAAAGAGAATTAAAAATATTTTAGAAAAAAGACTTCTTCTAATTTTTGGCGTCTTTACCATAAAAGCCTATACCCATAACCATAAATAGTTTCAACGTTAATATTAGGCATCTTAGCCCTAAGCCTTCTAAGCAGGTCATCTACTACTCTATCAGACCCGTAATACTCATCACCCCAAACGTGTTCGATGATTTGTTCACGTGATAAGGCTTTATTTTTATTATCAATTAAGAAACATAAAAGATCGTATTCTTTAGAAGTTAAAATAATAACTTCATCCTTATTGAAGACTCTTCTTTTATCAAGGTCTATTTCATATTCCCCGTATTTGATTAAATTAGAAGATTCTTCTTTATAACATCTTTCTAAAATCTTTTTAACTCTTAACATTAGTTCCCGCATATTATAAGGTTTAGCAAGGTAATCATCAGAACCAAGCTCTAGACCCATAATCTTATCAATATCTTGATCCCTAGCTGAAGTAAAGATAACCGGAATATTCGGGTTTGCTTCTTTTAATTTTTTGATTAAATCATACCCAGAAACAACCCCTGGTAACATAATATCTAAAATCCATAACTGGAAATCACCATTAATTTGTTTTAAGGCTTCTTCCCCACTTGTAAATATTTTATATTCATAACCTTCATTAGCTAAATACTTACCAAGAAGACTAGCTAAGTTAGATTCATCTTCTACAACCGCAATTTTATACATATTTTTAACTCCTTTTTTTATATTATACCTATAAAAGTGATAAAGGACAACTAATAAAAGTTGTCCTTTACCTGGGAGAGTTATAGTTTGTTTATGAAAAAGATATCTATCATATAAAGGGAGAGTGATAGATAAGTAGTCTTTCGACTACACCGGTATTATAATACAAGATGATAAAATAGATGTGAATAAAATGTGTAAAATTTGGCTTAAGAAGGCGCTTTAACCTTTTTAGGTACTTATAGTAAGTAGAAATAATACTACAAAATCAATATTAAAATAACTATTTTTTGGCATAATTACAACGTAAGTTTACAATTTCAAAAATATTTAAAATTTTATTTTAGACGTTTATTATTTTATCTTTTAAGAATCTTTTTAATAAGAACGTTAAAGTGTAAGGAAATGTATAACATAGCCGTTAAAGCAATGTTATTTTCAAAAAGCTAATACTATATTTGAGATATCTAGGGATTTAAGTTTGGCAGTTGTTGTGCTCTATAATCCTAGGCTAATAATTTAATTTTTAATAAGACCAGTTATACTCGTTTAGGAGAAACAAACCCATTACCAATAACTTATAAGTTTAATTCGCTTTCAATAGTCTAACTACAGCTTAATTCAACCAAAATCTTGCCAATGCTTTCGTGTTGATGCTACAAAGTTAATATTTAAAAAAACAGCGTTTTATGGCGTAGTTAGACCATAAATTGATATTTATCATTTTGAAAGTGTTTAAAATTAATTACTTATTTTTATCCTTTAAAAATCTCTTTAATAAGAATGTTAAAAAGTACGGGAAAGTGTAAAACTCACCATTAAAGCCAATGTTACCTTCACATAATTTAATACCATATTTAATATCAGAGTATTTTGAACTTGTAATTAGTTTTCTAAGAGAAATAGTACTAGAGTTACTAGCTTTAACCTCAACAGGAATTAAAGAATTCTTATCTCTAACAAAAAAATCCATTTCAAGGGTAGATTTATCATTACGGTAATAATATAAATTATAACCAGCCTTAACTAACATATCCGCTACAATGTTTTCGTAAAGTGCCCCTTTATAAGTATTAAAATTTTTATTTTGCCTTAAATCATCTGAGGCTTCTTCATCTAAGCTCGCGACAAGTAAACCGGTATCCATAAAATATAATTTGTATTTATCAGGATTATAATTACCTTTAAGTGGTAACTCAGGTATTTCAAGGCAATAACAAACATTTATAATACCCGCATTTATTAACCACTCGACAACACCTACATACTCCCTATTTCTTGCCCCACTTGCTACCTTAGTCATTTGAAACTTTTTATTATCTTTACCTAAGAAGACTGGTATTTTACGATAGACATTAAGTATTTTCGTTTTATCTAGGCTACTAGCATATTTAGATATATCTTCTTCATAGTCTAAGATTATTTGTTGTTGTAACTTCAAGGTATTAGAAAAGTTTTTATTAGTAATAAAAGTATCTACTACTTTAGGCATCCCACCTAAGATCATATATTCATGAAAGTTATCTAAAAATACCTTCATTTCAAGGCTTGAAAGGGGCTTAACTGTAAGCATTTTGTGATATAGCTCTTCGATTTGACTTTCACTATAGCCCTTGGCCCATAAGAATTCTTCAAAGTCTAAAGAATACATATTATAGTCTTCTTTATAGCCAACACTAACTGATTCAATCTCTTTGTAGTTAATATCCATTAAAGACCCAGAACAAATAACATCATACCTACCGTCTAGCTTAAAGAATTTTAGACTCGTCGCACAACTTATACAATCCTGTATCTCATCAAAAAAGATGACAGTTTCATAAGGTACAAACTTAAAATTAGGATTTATTAAAGTGATGTTCTTTATAATTGTGTCAACATTATAACCATCATCAAATATAGTTTTATATTCTTTATCCGAAACAAAATTAATCTCAATTATATTTTTATAATATTTACTAATGAACGCTTCAATTGATTTAGTTTTACCTATTTGTCTTGCCCCTTTTACGATTAATGGTAACCTATCCTTATCTTCTTTCCAATTAATTAGGTATTTGTCGATTTTCCTTTTAAGCATAGTCTCACTTCCTAAATTGACTTTATCACAAAGTTCCAGATAATTCAATGCGATTTATCACATTTTTCCGATAATTTTATGCTTTAAAATCACAAAATTCCATTTTTAATGTTGTTAATATAATAAATTAGGCTTATAGAAGTAAAAAAGGATTACCTTATATTTGGTAATCCTTATTCATTACTATTTATAATGTTACTTTGAAGATCTAGTTATCATCATACATGTTTTCAAAATCATCCATGTAATCGTTATACTTATCTTCATCGAAGTCGTCATCATCTTCGTGATAACGTTCTAAGACCTCGCCATTTTCATCATGTTCAAGATCTTCATCATCTTCTTCGTCTTCATCGTCATAGTCTTCTTCATTTTCTTCATCTTCATCATATTCTTCTTCGTTTTCGTCTTCTTCGTCTTCATCTTCGAAGTTAAGAATATCTTCATCTTCCGTTTCAGATTGTTCATCTTCAACTGTATTGAATTCAGCACCATCACGATCATACATCGCAAGAGATTGTCTATCTTTTAAATCCCATTCTTCATCACCCATATATACAAAAAGTGAACTTGTTGTAATATCTAGGTAAAGTTGGGTTTTATATTCATTATCTTTATCTTCTAAACCTTTGGCCTCTAATGTTTGTTGCATTAAATCCATGATTTTCATTTTACCTTCGTGGTTTTTTAAAATGTCTTTCGCAACATTTAACATTGGCATTTTATGATAATCTACCATGTTATCCCTCCAATTTGTCTTATATTTTAATCTATTTTATTAGATTTTTCAAGAAATTTTAGATATATTTTATGCCTAGAAATAATATCATTATCTACGACTAAATTATACTTTATAAAGATCCCACGACTTGTTACTAGTAGGGTTTCCGTATAAATATCAAATTCTAAGTTAAAGTCTAAGTTGTCTTTATAGATGGTTTTGGTTTTTTCTTTTTCCCTAAACTTTAGTTCTTGTTTAACCAGACCATCTCTAAGTATTATTAAGTGGTCTTTATTGATAACAAAGGTTGTTTTATTATCATCCTTTAAAATGATTCTATTACCACTTAGGTCATACTCTAAAATTTCTTTTGTTTTTTCTTTATCAACAAAACTTATAAATTCTAATTTCATTTATACTCTCTTCTGCCTTCTAAAGCCTTAAGAAGAGTCATTTGGTCCGCGTATAATAAGTCTCCCCCGACCGGTAAGCCGTAAGCTATGCGCGATACCTTAACATTTTCATAATTAGAAAGTAGCTCTTTAATATAACGAGCAGTTGTTTCCCCTTCGAGAGTGGCGTTAGTAGCTAAAATAACTTCTTTTATTTCATTATTTTTAGCCTTATCTAAGAGGGGATTAATGTTTAAGTCACTTGCATTAACACCCTTAGAAAAAGAGATCGCTCCTCCTAGGACGTGATAAACGCCGTTATATTCATTTAGCTTTTCAATACTTAAAACATCTCTAACATTTTCAACGACTAACACGAGCGTTTTATCGCGCGTTTCGTCTTGGCAAATTGGACATAACTCGTCTTCTGAAATATTACCACAAATCTTACAGTGTCTAATCTTTTCTTTAACTTCTTTTAAGTTATGCATAAACTCTTCGACGTCTTCTTGTCGCATGTTATCTAAAACATAAAAGGCATAACGTTCAGCAGTCTTTTGCCCAACTCCTGGTAACATCGAAAACGAATTAATTAAATTTAAAATACTTTGGGGGTATTTTAGCATTATAAGACGCCACCAAGCATACTAGCGTAAGGGCCCATCATTTTAGCCGTGGCATCTTCAATTTGTTTTAGGGCATCATTGTAGGCTGAAACTAGGGCATCTTCAATCATTTCGATATCATCCTTAGTTTCAAAAGCGTCTTTATCAATCGTTACTTTTAAAACTTCATGCGTACCCTTCATTTCAATTTCACAAACTCCCCCAGCTTTGCCAACAAATACTGTTTCTTGAAGTTTTTGTTGCGCTTCTTGAAGGTCTTTTTGCATCTTTCTTATTTTATTCATCATTGCTGCATTCATATTTATTACTCCTTTATTTCTAATTTATCGCCAAATATCTCGTTTAACTTGGTCAAAACCGCATCATTTTCTTTGATGTCTTCTTTTTTAACCGGTTTTTTGACGTTTATCATTATATTATTTAAGATAGGTTTTGCAATACCTTTATCATATTTATTTTTATAATCAGTTACAATTTGTCGCCAGGTATTTTGAGGCAAGGTAATAATCTTTTCAATGGTATTTATTTGTTTATGAATGATTTCATACATTTGAATGTAGTTTTCATATTTCATAACTCTATTACAAAACCCCTCATCTTGTAAGACAAAGATAATCGCTTTATCTGAGACCGCGACAACTTTCCCGTATTGTAAGATGGAAATAGCTAAGATATCCTGATATTTTATTTTTAAAATTGGCCATTCCTTATTAAACTTTTCTCTTGTTTCTTTAGAGGCATTGTTTAAAATTTCGTTTACTTCTTCAATCGTAACTAAATCATCACTTGTCTGGTTATTTATTTTATTAAGGGTTTCTAGATTAGTTGGCTTAACTTTGATTTCTTCTTTAACGGGTCTTTTATTAAGCTCAGCTTGAATATTTGATATGGTTGATTCTAGATATTTAATCTGATCTAGGATGCTATTTTCTTTTTGAGTCTTTTCGTCACACATCTTTAAGATACATAAATCTAAGTATGATCTTTTTTGATTTGAAAACTTCATCTGGTTTGAAGCGTCATTTAATAACTCAAGCCACGAAAAAATTAGCGTCTTTGAGAGATTTTCTACCGTGTTTTTAAAATCATCTGTTTGATATATTTGTTTAGTTGAATCAAAAATACCTGTTTTAAATAGTAAGATATCTCGTAAAAAGATAACAAGGTCATCCGTAATTTTAGGGATTTCTTTTCCGTTATTATAAAGGGTTGAGACTAAATCAATCGCTTTTTCAGATTCATTATTAATAATTAGTTTAACCATATTTAATAAATCAAGGTTAGACACATTTCCTGACACTTCGTAGACGTCAGTTAGCGTAATACTATTATTAGGTACGTAAGACACAACTTGGTCTAGTAAGGATAAGGCATCACGCATCCCACCTTCAGCGAGGTTTGTTATTTCTTCTAGGGCCTCATCTGTAATCGTGATACTTTCTTTTTCACAAACTTCTTTAAGACGCGTAAAAATACCTTCATTTGAGATTGCCTTAAAATCAAAGCGTTGGCACCTTGATAAAATGGTTTCCGGAATTTTATAAGGTTCCGTGGTACATAAGATAAAAACGACGTATTTAGGTGGTTCTTCGAGTGTTTTTAATAAGGCATTAAAGGCCGCGTTTGATAACATGTGTACTTCATCGATAATGTAAACTTTATACCTAGACATGCTAGGTAAAAACTTAACACTATCTCTTAGGGCTCTAATATCATCAGCCCCGTTATTAGAGGCAGCATCAATTTCGATAACGTCGGGATTCGTGCCTTTTGCAATCGCCTTACAAGACTCGCATTCTTGACAAGGGGTTATGGTCGGGCCATTATAACAATTTAGCGCTTTCGCAAAAATTTTGGCAAGCGTCGTCTTCCCGGTCCCACGAGGTCCACAAAATAAATAGGCGTGCGCGACTTTATCGTTTATAATCGCGTTTGATAACGTCTTAACTACCGCCTTTTGATCAACTACTTCACTAAATAGCTGCGGTCGGTAGGTTCTATATAAAGCCACATAAGACATCGCGTCACCCCCTAAACTAAGGCATAATTATATCTAATGCCAGATTCATCTAATCTTGAATAATAAACTAAGTATAATTTAGGACTAGCCATCACATCTAAAACCGTCGTCGCAAGTCCGTCCGTATCTAGATTAATCCCGACGGCTTTATAAGCTTCGTTTACGAGATTAGAACAATATTTTTTGGATTTTTGATTAAAAATATAAACATAATTATAAGATTGACCGTAATAAGATAAGCCGTTTATAAAGGCGGTAAACCTATTTTCAAGACTGGTATCCACCCGGTAAACCATAAATTCTTTATAGTACCCGTCAAAAAAATAACTCGAGTCTTCGGTTTTAGCCGTAATATCACCACCAAAGCCCGTTATTTCTAAAGACGTTCCTTCCTTAAATCTAAACCCATCCGTTACGTAGTCAAAACCGCACAAAGCGGCGTGTCCCCCAACATAAAGGGTTATGCCTTCATAAATAATAGGAATTTCGACAGCCGCGGTCTTTGCACAAATGATATCTCCGGGACTTCCTGGATAGGTCTTATTTCCCTTCGTGCGATAGCTTGGCAAGTCTAAAGTTTTGTCTGATTTTACCTCGTAATACTTTACTTTATCGGTACTTTTGTCTTCAATAAACGAAGCCTTACTTACAAAGTCTTTTACTTCTTGGTCTATTTTAATGTTTTCAGCAGCTGCCCCAATTGTTGCCCACACAACAAAAGATATGAAGGCAGCCAAAATAAAACTAAATATTTTTTTCATAGCCGTATTATACCAAATTTTTACCTTGATTTGTAGCGTCTATTAAACTAAATTTATAAAACTAAAAAAGGACTTAAAAAGTCCTTAAATAGTTTCTAATTTAGTTTAGGTTTAATGACAACCGCTCTTGCGTCCCCTTCGCCTTCAGATTCCGTATAAACATCACGCCAAGAAGCTAGTTTTTCATGGATGATATGACGTTCATAAGAATTCATCGGACTAAGTTTAGCGGGGATTTTCGTTCTCGCTACTTCTTTTGCTGTTTTAGTAGCTAGTATTTCTAAACGGCGGTCTTTATTAGCTTTGTAAGAACCAATATCTAAAGTTACGATAAGTTTTTCTTTTGAGTAATTACTAATTAAATTACGAACTAAAGTTTGAAGGGCCTCAAGACACTTCCCGTCATGCCCGATAAGAAGAGAGTTTTCAGAGCTTTCAATTAAATAGTGAATCTCTTTTTCGCCACCGACTGTCCGCGTTTCAATTTGGTATTTAATTTGCATCGCCTTTAAGATGTTTTCGATATATCTTCTACCTTCTAAAGATAAATTAACATCAATTAAAGCTTCACAATTTAAGCCTTCAGAAATTTCACCTAAGACATTAATGAATATTTTATCAGCTGGTACTCTTAAGATCTCTTGAGCCTTTTGCATAACTTCTTGTTCGGTTTTTCCTACTACTTCGATTTGTCTTTTCATACTAAACAATCTCCTTCTTCATCTTATAATAAGCTCTCTCGTTCATCTTTCTACCGATATAGGCTTGGAAGATTTGATAAATCGCCCCAATTAGCCAATAAATACCTAAAGCAGTTGAACTTAAAGCTATAAAGAAGAACATAACTATCATTACGATATTCATGATTTTCATTTGTTTGCCTTGATCATTTGACTTAGTGTTATATGATGTCTTTTTTACATAAGAAGGCTTCCTTTGGGCAAGCTTTTGACTAAGGAAGGTCACACCTGCATAAAGTAGCGCAATCGCAACGCACAAGATCTTATCACGCGTCGCCCCGGCATAGGCCGACGTACCGTCTAGTTCAAAAAAGCCAAAGAGTTTCGTATCCGCTAACGCAAACTTACCAAAGCTTTCAACTAAAACCCCGTTACCAGCATCCACAATTTGGGTTAAGTTAATTCTTTTAACAACCTCATACATAGAAGTAAAAATTGGGAATTGAATTAACATCGTAAAGATACAGCCAAGTGGGTTAAATTTATACTTCTTATAAAGTAACATCATTTCTTGCCGCATTCTTTGTTGGCTGGCATCGTCTTTTCTAAAGGCGTACTTCTTTTGTAATTTATCTAATTCCGGCTGCATAACCTGCATTTTAACCGATACACCATTTTGTTTAGAATAAATCGGCCAAGCTATCGTTCTGATAATGATAGTGGTGAAAATAATCCCCCAAATATAAGAGTTACCTAGTCCCTTCCCAATACTTGAACAAAGCCAAGCGAATGGGTAAGACAAAATAGAGACTGGCCACCCCCAAAACCCATCCCAGAAACCTTGGAAATGGAATTCATTACCCCAGGTGGTGTAGACATTAGAATACCAATAATCAGAACTAGTCCGGCAACTTGTAAGGCCAAACATCAGTAAAACTATCATGAAGATCGAAACTAATTTTAACCAGTTTTTATACAAATATATTTTCACTGTTTTTCTCCTCTTGATATAAGTTTTCTTATTTGACTAAAAAATAAGGTGTCTAAATCACTATATTTTAAATCAATAATTTTAGGCTTAGCTATTAGAAAAAAATCATAGTTAATATTTATCTTTTTACTATATTCTAAAAATAAAGCGCGTAGTCTTCTTTTAACTTTATTTCTTGTAACAGCGTTGCCTACTTTTTTACCTACACTTATCGCATATCGAAAATGGCTGGTTTCACTATTTTTATAAATACAAATTCTAAAATATTCATTGCTGATACTTTTTTTATTAGTAAGTACTTTTTCTATTTCTTTATTTTTCTTTATGCGAAATTCTTTTTTCATAGAACTCCTTATAAATAAAAAAGGACAACAAAAAATTAAGTTTTTTCTAGTTGTCCTGGTATCTTTTATTTATTAAGTTAAACTGCTAATCTTTTTCTACCTTTTTGGCGACGACGTGCTAAAACCTTGCGGCCATTTTTACTAGCCATACGAACACGGAATCCATGAGTAACTTGTCTTTTGCGTTTATTAGGTTGATATGTTCTTTTCATTAATATAACCTCTCTTTCCTTTTGAAACCATGCTTGACTATTCTAGCAAATAACTACTCCTGTGTCAAGTTATTTTTTATTTTTTACGAAGGCAATCTTTTCTTCTTCTAGAGATTCATTAAAATGTTTTCTCAGATCCACCCCTTAACATCCTAACTTATCAACCTAAAATTTTAAAAAAAGTGGAAATTTATGCTTACAAATGTGGATAAGTTATCAACCAAAGTTATCCACGTGGATTTGTGGATAACTACTTATTTTTGGGGTAAATCAAGGATTTTTTTAATTAGTTATCCACATTTTTGTCATTTTTTTAGGGAATTTATGAAAGTTATCCACATTTTTTGGTGGATAACTTTTTGTTGATATTCACAATTTTTGTGCTAATATTAGCTCACTTAGAGGTGAGGATTATGCAACATACATATCAAGAACTGTGGCAAAAAACTAAAAATTATTTATCGAATTGTTACTCCGAATCAACTTTTAATGATACCTTTTCTGGTGTTGAAAGTGTCGTCAAGTTTCAAAATAATATCATCTATGTCTTAGTTCCTAATAACTACATTAAAACTAAAATTAATCATATGTATATTGAAAAGATTAATGAGGTTTTAAATACCTTTACAACCGAAAAGCTAAAATTTAAGTTTGTTTGTGAAGATGAAATCAAAGAAAACACTTCTTCTACCTTAACTAATAATAGACTTTATTTAAATCACATTAACGAAAACCATAGTTTTGAATCCTTTGTGGTCGGGGAATCTAATAACTTCGCGTATCGGATCTGTTTAAACGTCGCCGAACAACCAGGCTTTATCGCGAACCCCCTATATATTTTTGGCGGGGTAGGACTTGGGAAAACCCACTTAATGCAGGCGATTGGTAACTATATTTTAGATAAGGATTTAAATAAAAAAGTCTTATACGTTCAAGCTAATGACTTTATTGTTGACTACTCAAAGGCGACCCAATCATCTAGTATGGATGCCTTTGATGAGAAGTATAACGACTTAGACTGCTTACTTGTTGATGATATCCAAATGTTAGAAATTGGTAAAAAGAGTCAACAAGAGTTCTTTAAACTCTTTAATGACCTCATAAATAGAAAAAAACAAATCGTTATCACAAGTGATTGTCCGGCTAACCAATTAAAAGGGATTATGGAACGTCTAACTTCTCGCTTCTCTCAAGGGATGACCGTAGATATTAAAAAGCCAGATCTTGAACAAAGAGTTAATATTTTAAGACGAAAAGCCCTCGAATTAACCACTAAAAAAATTCCCGATGATGTCTTATACTTTATTGCTCAAAATTTCACCGAAAACATCAGGGAACTTGAGGGAGCCCTAAATAGAGTAATTGGACATAGTGAAGTTTGTAACTATAATGATATTACCATTGAACGCGCCAAAGACGCCCTTGATTCCTTAATCGCTTATAAGACCTCTAGTGAATCTAAGTCCCAAATAAGTGCCGAAAACGTCTTAAGTGTGGTGGCAGACTTCTACGGGATTAGCGTCGCTGATTTAATTTCCGCTAAACGTAGTCAAAGCTTTGTCTTACCAAGACATATCGCGATGTATGTTTTAAAACAAAAGTTTAATTATACCTTTTCCCGCATTGGGGGCATATTAGGAAATAGGGATCACACCACTGTCATGAATGGTTATAACAAGGTGGAAGCGGAACTTAAAACCAATAAAGAGTTAAAACTCGCTCTTGATACGATTTTAAAAAAAGTGAATAACTAAAGTTATCAACTTTTAAATCCACCAAAGATATGGTATAATTTATGCGTTAGGTAAGAGATAATTTTAAGTTATCCACTTATCCACCATCATAATAATAACAATAATATAATAATTAATAAAATATATATAATTGGAGGCTCATATGAATTTTACAATTGATAGAGAGGTCTTCTTAGATAAGCTTACGATCATAGCTCATGGTTTAGCTACTAAGACCCCTATGAAGATTATGGAAGGTATTAAGATTGAAGCTACGGATAATGATTTATATCTAACAGCTTCTAATTCTGATATCTCAATTGAAATTTTAGTTAAAGATAGTTCTTTAGTTGTCCAAGAAAGTGGGAAGACAGTCGTTCCTGGTAAAACCTTTATTGAACTAATTAAAGCATTTGATTCCCGTAAGATATCTTTCTTCCTAATTGAAGATAAGATGTTAATGATTAAAGCAGACAGAAAAGAATACCGTATTAATATTATGGATCCTAATGACTACCCTGACATTACTTTCTTATCTTTAATTAATCCTTTTAAAATTAACTGCCTTGATTTAAAAAAATCTATTGAAGAAACTTGTTTTGCCTGTGCTAACAACAACAAAAACCCGATGTTACTGGGGGTAAACTTTAAAAACAACGCTAATAAGTTAGTATTGACAGCTACTAATAGTTATCGTTTAAGTTTAAAGACCTTAGACGTTGAATCATATGATCCTTTTGAAATAACAGTTCCTTCTAAATCTTTAAATGAACTAGCTAGTATTTTAGAAAGTTATGACGAAAGCTTACCTGTTGAACTCTATCTAGATAAAACAAAACTTTTAGTAAAGTTTAATGATACCTTGTTCCAAACAAGACTCTTAGATGGTAACTTCCCTGATACTTCAAATGTTTGTCCAAAAGAAAAGGATATCAAAGTAACGGTTAAGTTTAATAAAGATGAACTACAAACAGCTTTAAACAGAATCGCTATTTTATCCCCAATTGATAGGGATAGAGATAAAGAGATTACTTTTAACGCCGTCGTTTTAAAGATTGATCAAAACTACGAAGTTGAACTATCTAGTGCGAACATTCAAGGGGCCGGTAAAGAACTCTTAATCCCGGTTGATATAAACGCTACTTCTCCGCTGGTGATTGGGTTTAGTTCTAAATACTTACTAGAGGCTTTAAAAGTCTTATCTGGTAATGAAATAGAACTATCTTTTATTGACGGAGCTAAACAATTTATTTTAAAATCGACAACTGATAATACAGTTACCGAAATCATTCTACCATTTAGATTAGATAACTAGTTTGAGAAAGTTTTAAAACTTTCCATCAAACAAAGCATCACATTTCTAATTATTTGCAAAATAAAGGGCTTAGAGCCCTTCTTTTTGTTTTAGGTATATTTAGTCTAAGAAGCATAAATATTTAAAGATGGCTTTAAAAATGGGCTATTTTATGGTATAATCACTTGTAGTGGTGAAATTATGGAAGAAATCAAATTAAAAGGAGAATATATAACTTTAGGTCAACTTTTAAAAGTTCTAGGCCTTGTTTATACCGGCGGAGAAACTAAAATTTATCTAGCTGAAAACGATGTTTTAGTAAACGACGTAAAAGAAACTCGCCGGGGTAGAAAGTTATATATAAATGATGTTATAAAAGTTAATAACACCCTTATTAAAATTGTATGATTGATAAAATTAGATTAATTAATTTTCGCAATTTTAAAGATATAAGACTAAATACAGGTAATAACCTCGTTATATTACTAGGTAGGAACGCTGTAGGTAAAACGAGTGTTTTAGAGGCTATTTATTATCTTTGTACAACTAAATCTCACCGCACGAGTAATTATCTTAATTTAATTAATTATGACAGCAATTACGCTAAGATTATTATGTCTTATAATAAAAGTATTTATGAGGTAGTTATTAATAAGAATAAAAAGACTTGTCTTATTAATAATAAGGAAATAAATAGATTAGCTTTTATAGGACAGGTTAAGATAATTTTATTTACCCCTTATGATCTTAATTTAGTTAATGGTCCTAAGGAAGAAAAAAGAAAGTTTTTAGATTTAAATATCAGTTTATTTGATAATAAGTATTTAGGCTACTTATTAAATTATAAAAAGCTCTTAAAGAAAAGAAACGAAGTCTTAAAGGCAAAGAAAACAGATTATGCCTTATTAAAGGTTTTAACATCTAGTATTAAGCCTTATACTTTATATATTAATGAAGCTAGAACGAGATTTATTAATAATTTAAATAAGTATTTAGGTAAAATTTGTCTTGACCTGCAAGTTGATTCAATAAGTCTCGCACCTAGTATTAGTAGTTTTAGCTATGAAGAAAACTTAAAAAAAGACCTGTTTTATAAGACTACTACTTCTGGTCCCCATCGGGACGGGTTTAGTATTAATATAGGTGAGAAAGACCTAAAAACGTTTGGTTCTCAGGGGCAAATAAAACTAGGGGTAATTGCCTTAAAACTTAGCTTATATGAAATCATGAAAGAAAACAGTAAGCCTATTTTACTACTAGATGATATCTTTGCTGAACTTGATAGTGAAAAACAAATCAAGTTAGTAAATTACTTGAATAATTATCAAACCTTTATTACGACGACTTCTTTAGCAGAAATACCCAGTGAACTCTTAAAAAAAGCCTTAATTATTGAATTAGGAAAGGATGATGTTAATGGCAGAGGAAATTAAAAACGAAAATGAAGACCAAACTGGCTATAATGCCACAAGTATTGAACTTGTTGAAGGCATAGAACATGTTAGATTGCGGCCAGGGATGTATATTGGTTCGACGGGGCCAATGGGACTTCATCACTTAGTATGGGAAATTGTTGATAACTCTATTGATGAAGCCCTAGCTGGTTTTGCGACGCATATTGAAGTAGACGTCATGCCTGATGATGTAATAGCTGTGACAGATGACGGGCGTGGGATGCCAGTTGATATCCATCCGAAAACCGGTAGACCGGCTGTTGAAGCTATTTTTACCGTTTTAAATGCTGGTGGTAAGTTTAATAACAACACTTATAAGACTTCTGGTGGCTTACACGGCGTTGGGGCTAGTGTTGTTAATGCCTTATCAGAATGGCTTGAAGTTTATATTTGTCGGAATGGTAAAATTTATAAACAACGCTATGAAAGAGGACACACAAAAACCGATCTTGAAGAAATTGGCACGTCTGATCATACTGGGTCTAAGGTTGTTTTTAAACCAGATAAAGAAATCTTTAAAAATGGCACTACTTTTGACTTTGATACCCTAAATAATAGAGTTCAACAACTTGCCTTTTTAAATAAAGGCTTAAAAATGACAATTAGAGATAAAAGAGTAGAGCCTATGGTTGAACATATCTACCGTTATGAAGGTGGTCTTGTTGAATACGTTAATTATTTAAATCAAGGTAAGACCCTAATTAACCCAACGGTCATTTATTGTGATAAGGAAGAGGATAATGACATCACAATTGAAATTGCGATGCAATATGATGATGGTTATCAAACAAATATCTATTCTTTCACCAATAATATTAAGACGACCGAAGGTGGTTACCACGAAGATGGGTTTAAACTAGCCTTACAAAGAGTTATCTCTAATTATGCGAAAGATAATAATTTACTTAAAAAAGATGAAGTTATTTTAGGTGAAGATACCAGAGAAGGATTAACCGCTATTATTTCAATTAAACACCCACACCCTGAGTTTGAAGGTCAAACAAAGACGAAACTTGGTAATAGTGAAATTAGACCTTTAGTAAGTCAAGTCTTTGGGGAGGTTTTAGAAGAATTTTTAGCGGAACACCCCGAAGAAGCTAAGGCAATTATTGCCCGCTGCGTACTAGCTAGTAACGCGAGAGTAGCGGCAAGAAAAGCTAGAGAAGCGACGCGTAGAAAATCCCCATTAGATAGTTTGGGGTTTGCTTCAAAACTTGCGGATTGTCGGAGTAAAGATCCTGCAAAATCCGAATTATATATCGTCGAAGGGGACTCAGCTGGTGGTAGTGCGAAAGATGGTAGAGAGTCAGAATACCAGGCTATTTTACCACTTAGAGGTAAGGTCCTAAACGTTGAAAAAGCGCGTCTTGACAAGGCTTTAGCGAATAAAGAGATCTTATCTTTAATCCAAGCGATCGGGGCCGGGATTTCTGATGATTTTGATATCACGAAGGCCAGATACCATAAAATTGTCATCATGACTGATGCCGATGTCGATGGGGATCACATCTGTATTTTACTACTTACCTTCTTCTACCGTTTTATGCCTCAACTTATTGAAAATGGTTATGTTTATGTGGCAAAACCTCCGCTATATAAAGCGGAATATGGGAAGACGGTTAAATATTGTTATTCAGATGAAGAGCTTGAAGCTTATAAGGCCACTTTGCCTGGTAAAAAGCTCGCTATTCAAAGATATAAAGGCTTAGGGGAAATGGATGCCGAACAACTTTGGGATACAACCATGGACCCAGCTGTAAGAACCTTAACCCAAGTTGAACTAGACGACGCGATGTTAGCTGACAGGATGTTTTCAATGTTAATGGGCGACGAGGTTGAACCAAGAAAGAAATTTATTCAAGAAAATGCCAAGTATGTGGCTAATCTTGATATCTAGAGGTGGATTTAATGGCTAAACATGATAATCAAGAATTTTTAGATGCGGAAAATCGTGAAGTTGACCGGATTGAAAAATTAAATATAAATGAAAAACTTAAAAAATCCTTCTTAAGTTATGCGATGTCTGTAATCGTCTCTAGAGCCCTACCTGATATTAGAGACGGCCTAAAACCAGTCCAAAGAAGAATCATTTACGGGATGAATGAAATGGGTGTTTATTCTAACGTGGCCCATAAAAAATCAGCCCGTATCGTCGGGGATGTTATGGGTAAATACCACCCACACGGAGATTCTTCTATTTACGACGCCATGGTTAGAATGGCTCAACCTTTTAGCTATCGTTATACTTTAGTTGATGGGCATGGTAACTTTGGTAACATTGACGGGGACGGCGCGGCCGCCATGCGTTATACCGAAGCGAGAATGTCAAAAATCGCCGCCGAAATGGTGCGCGATATCGATAAAGATACGGTTGATTTTGTTGATAACTATGATGGGACCGAAAAAGAACCGGTTGTTTTACCAAGTAGAATACCTAACTTACTCGTAAATGGGACGACCGGGATCGCGGTCGGGATGGCTACAAATATCCCACCGCACAACCTTGGCGAAGTAATTGACGGGATTGTCGCTTTAATTCATAATTCTGACATTACAATTGAAGAATTAATGAACTACATTAAAGGCCCAGATTTCCCGACAGGAGGCCAAATTTTAGGTCTATCTGGTCTTTATAAAGCTTATACTACTGGTAATGGGACCATCGTTATTAGATCAAAAGCGGAAATCGAAAATAATGAAAAGAATGGTAAAAATTCAATCATTATTACGGAAATTCCTTACATGGTCAATAAGACTAAACTAATCGAAAGAATTGCCGAAATTGCCAAAAATAAGATTGTTGAAGGTATCACGGATATTAGAGATGAATCAAACCGTAAAGGGATTAGAATTGTTATTGAGCTAAGAAAAGATGTTAACCCGGAAGTTATGTTAAATAACTTATATAAATATACCCAACTTCAAACCGGGTATGGCATTAACATGATTTGTCTAGTTAATAACGCGCCTAAAGCTGTTTCCCTAAAGGAGGCTTTAGAAGAATATCTAAAATTCCAGGTTGAAATAATTACCCGTAGAACGAACTACGATCACGAAAAAGCTCTAGCGAGACTTCATATCTTAGAAGGCTATATCATTGCTCAAGATAATATTGATGAAATCATCAAAATTATTAGAGAAACAACCGATGGCACCGAAAAAGAAAAGTTAATGGAAAGATTTAATTTATCCGATATCCAAGCTACCGCCATCCTAGATATGCAATTAAGAAGACTATCTGGCTTAAATCGAGAAAAGATCTTGCAAGAACAAGCGGAACTAGAAGTTCAAATTAAGGAATACGAAAGAATTTTAGGCTCTGAAGATGCTAAACTTGAACTAATTGAAAAAGAATTATTAGAAATCAAAAATAAATATGCTGATGAAAGAAGATCAGAAATTTGTTTGCATGCTGATCTAAATATCGAAAATGAAGACCTAATCCCAAGGGAAGACGTCATCATTACGATTACTTCTTCTGGCTATTGTAAACGGATGAAACAAGACGTTTACAAAGTCCAAAATAGAGGTGGTGTTGGTATTACTGGTATTAAGACTAAGGAAGATGATGACGTATGGCAAATCATTCCGATTTGTACCCACGACTACTTATACTTCTTCACCAATTTAGGGCGTGTTTATGCGATAAAAGCGTATCAAATACCAGAAACCAGCAGACAAGCTAAGGGTAGCCCAATCGTTAATTATATCACCTTTAAAGAAGGCGAAAAATTAGCGGCTGTCACGGCTTTTAAACCTAACTATGAGGATTATAACTTAAAATATTTATTCTTCGTTACAAAACAAGGTCTTGTAAAAAGAACGAGTCTAGAAGAATTTATAAATATTAGAACCAACGGTAAAAACGCCATTACCTTACGTGAAGGTGATGAACTCTTTGAAGTAGGCCTAACGAGTGGTAATAACGAAATCGTTTTAGGGGCCTCAAACGGTAAATCAATTCGCTTTAACGAAAATGATGTTAGAGTTATGGGCCGTCAAGCTAGTGGTGTTACGGGTATGCGGTTTAAAGATGATACCGACTATATTGTTGGCATGGCTATTATCAGAGATGACGCTCAAGAAATCTTAGTTGTAACGGAAAAAGGTTACGGCAAGCGTAGTGATTCTTCACTATATCGTCTACAATCACGTGGTGGTACGGGAGTTAAAGCTTTAAATGTGACCGAAAAGAATGGTAAACTTGTCACTCTTAAAGCTGTAAATGATAAGCTAGATCTAATTATTACAACCGATAAGGGTATGACTATTAGAATGCATATTAAAGATATCTCTGAGACTGGTAGAGCTACCCAAGGGGTTAAACTAATTAAACTAAAAGAAGACCAAAATATTTCAAATATTGCTTGTATACCAGCCGAAGAGGAAGAGGAAGAAGATTTAGCTTAATCTTCTTCTTTTTTACGGTGAGCTTATGCAAAAAATCGCAGTTAGAGAATTAGCTTATTTTGTTTATCAAAAAGGTAACTTAACTAATAGTAATACTTTTAACCAAACTGCTAGTGATGGTAAATACCTCCATCAAATGAGACAAAACGAATACGAGGGCGAAAGTACTAAAGAGTATTATATTTCTAAAACAATCAAATATTTAGATGAGGAATACGAAATACATGGTTATATTGACGGTGTTTTAGAGCAGAAAAAACAAATTAGACTAGAAGAAATTAAAACTACTTCTTCTAATATCTATGATGATAACTTTAAAGAATACCCCGAACACTTAGCCCAACTTAAAATATATGGGTATTTGTTTTTACTTGACAAAAAGGATAAAGAAATTGAGCTTAATTTATTGTATATTGAAAGAGAAACCTTAAAACGGAGAAACTTCAAATACCAGGCCAATTTTAGTGAGTTAGAAGAGTTTTTCTTCACCACTTTAAAAGAGTATTTAGTCTATTTAAAAATATTTAATGACATTGAAGAAAATCGCGTTAAATCAACATATTCTCTTACCTTTCCTTATGACACTTTCCGGCCAGGACAAGAAGAAATGATGTCTTTTTTAGATAAAAATATGTTAGATTCAAAATTTAATTTTATCTTAGCTCCTACTGGTATTGGTAAGACAATATCTAGTCTTTTTGTAGGGCTTAAAAAGACCCAAAGTTATCACAACAAGCTCTTCTTTTTAACCGCTAAAACAAGCGGTAAAAATATTGCCAAAAGTACCATGAAGCTTCTAATCGATAAGGGTTATCAGGGTAAGTGCCTAACGATAACAGCTAAGAAAAAGATTTGTCTTTTAAAGTCCGACACCTGCGATACAGATACCTGTCCTTACGCCAAAGAGTTCTATGATAAACTAAACTTAGCTACTAAAGACATTTTACTATCGGAAGATTTAATTGATGAAGACGTTATAACAAATTATGCTTTAAAATATAAAATTTGTTCTTTTGAGTTTAGCCTCCATATATCACTATATGTTGGGGTTATTATTTGTGATTATAACTACTTATTTGATCCTAAGGTTAAATTAATTAGATTCTTTGAAGAATCAGAATATAAAAACTTAATCTTAGCTGATGAAGCTCATAATTTAGTCTCTCGTAGTCAAACTATGTATTCTACTTCTTTAAATATTATTGACCTATTAGTTTTAAATAAATATTTAAAAGACGATCCTACCTTGCATAAAAGTATAACTAAAATAATTAATTATATTCATAAGACTTATGATAGTAAAATTACTAATGATTACTACCTGCAAAAAGAAAATGACTTAGATCTTGAAAGTTTATTAAACGGCCTAGTCTTAAATCTTGATGACTTAATTAATAATAATGAAGACCTAGCTTTTAGAGAAATTATTCTAGATAAGTATTTATTACTTAAAGATTATTTAAGAATTTCTAAACTCTATAGTGAAACACATGTCTTTTTAGTTAAGGTTATTAACAATAATTTAGTTATTTATTTAAACTGTCTAGATGCCTCTAATTTTTTAAGAAACATTATATTAACAAGTACACTAGGGATTACTTATTTTTCGGCAACACTCTACCCAATTGATTATTATAAGAGTATGTTAGTAGGGAAGAATGAGGATATTAATTATTTAGAGCTAGAATCACCTTTTGATAAAAAGAATCTAGGCTTATTTATTAGTAGGGTTTCAACTAGGTATAAAGATAGAAATCATACCCTAGATATGATTATTAGCCTAGTTAATACAACTATTAAGGCTAGATATGGTAAATATATTGTCTTCTTCCCAAGCTATGTTTATTTAAATAACTTTTTAGCTAACGTTTCTTATGATGATTATAAAATTGTCGTTCAAAAAGAGGGCTTAAATGAGTATAGTCAAAAGGAGATCTTAAAAGAGTTTAATTCAGACAATAACGTATTAGGCCTCTTTGTTTTAGGTGGTGTCTTTTCAGAAGGCGTTGATTTTATTGGTGATAAATTACACGGGGTTATTGTTGTTGGGGTAGGTTTCCCTCAGGTTAATTTAGAAAACGAAATTGTTAGACAACACTTTGATGAAAATGATAAACCAGGCTTTGATTTTGCCTATACTTATCCTGGCTTTAATAAGGTAATCCAGGCAGCTGGCCGGGTTATTCGAACAGAAACAGACAAAGGAATTGTCTTATTAATCGATGATAGGTATCTAACAAGGAAATATTTAAATATTTTCCCTAAGCACTGGGATCATTATCAAGTTGTTAATGATAATGCTAGTTTAGAGGATAAGCTAAATATATTTTGGTATCAAGATGAAGGCAAAAATTAGCCTAATTTACTAATTTAGTTATAATTATTAAAATATAACAAAAAACAAGTTAGTTAATTAAATACTTGCATATATAATAATGAACAAGTAAAAACAAAAAAACTATATGTTCTGATAAGAAATGATAATAAAATAGGGTTTATCACTGGATTATTCCAAAGAGATAAACCCTATTTAATTTGTAAAGTTATTATTTAAGACACTTAGCTAAAATATCATCTAAATTAACTTGTTTACTATGGTCAGTAAATAAGATTTTAACATCATCATCCTTATATCTTGGAATAATATGTACGTGATAATGCATAACTGTCTGACCGGCAGACGAGCCATTGTTGTTTAAGATATTAATACCACTAGCTCCTAAGTTTGTTTTTAACTTTAAGGCTAACATTTTAACAACCTTCATTAAATGAATGTAATCATCTTCTTTAATCTCAAAGATATTTTCATAATGGGCCTTTGGTATAACTAAAGTATGCCCAATGGTAGCCTGTGATAAGTCTAGGATGGCTATTACCTTATCATCCTCATATAAAACCTTACTAGGTATTTCTTTATTTACTATTTTACAAAATATACAATCCATTTTATGTCCCTCATTTCTTTACCTAATTATAATACAAAACCAATTATTTTTTAAGCAAATTAATACCATCTTATTAAAAATATGTTATAATCAAAACACAAGGAGGAAACGAAAATGAAATTTTATTTACGCACTGACCATAAGATCGTTATGGAAGCTTTCAAAGACACTGATTTAGATTGCAAATGCTTAAAACAATTAAAAGCTAATACTACAGATGGGGCTAAAGAAAAACACGTACCTGTTGTTGATGTTAAAGATGGTGTTGTAAACGTCGTTGTAGGTAGTGTATTGCACCCTCAAACACCAGAACATTTAATTGAATTCATTGTTGTTGTCACAACAAACGGGGTTTATCGTAAAGATTTAACACCGGAAGATGAACCAAAAGCTAGTTTTGCTTTACTACCTGGTGAAAAAGTATTAGAAGTTTATGAATATTGCAACCTACACGGTCTTTGGAAGGTTGTATTATAAGAAGAGTGTACCATTGGTACACCTTTTTTAGATAGGTTTATTATGCAAGGCAAAATACATTCAATTGAATCATTTGGGACGGTTGATGGCCCTGGGATTCGTTACGTCATTTTCGTTAAGGGTTGCCCAATGAGATGCCTTTATTGTCATAACCCTGATACTTGGACTTTTGATAATGCCAAAATAATGGAAGACGATGACATTGTCAAAGACGCAATGCGTTATAAAGGCTATTGGGGCGAAAAAGGTGGTATTACTATCACTGGCGGTGAACCCTTACTCCAATTGGATTTTATTATTTCCCTCCTTAAAAAGTTTAAAGACCTAGGTGTTCATACCGTAGTTGATACTAGTGGCTGTTTATACGATTCTAAGGAGCCCCAATATCTAGAATTAATTAAGTACGTTGATTTATTTTTATTAGATATTAAACATATAAATAATGAGGAACATTTAAAATTAACTAGTAGACCTAATACTAATATCTTAGAATTTGCTAAATTTTTAAGTGATCACGATAAAGATATGTGGATAAGACACGTGCTTGTCCCTGGTATAACTACTAATGAAACCTACTTAAAAGAGTTAAATGATTTTATTTTAACCATTAAAACGGTTAAAAAAATCGAAATACTACCCTATCATACCCTTGGGGTAGTTAAATATAAGAATCTAGGCATAAAGTATCCTTTAGAAGGGGTAGAACCACCTACTAAAGAAGAAATCGCTAAAGCTAAAGAAATTTTAGGAGTAAAACATGGAAAAGTTTAGTCAAGATAAAATAAATAATCTACCGGGTTTAAACGTCATCTTTGTGACAGGAGAGGGTTGTGCAAGTTGCGTCTCAATGGTAAAAGTTGTGAATGAGGTAAGCCAATCTTTTAAAGATGTTAATTTTTATATTCTAGATGCCGATGAGTCATACCTTGACTTTTTAAGGAGTCATAACGTTAGAACAATCCCTTCCATTTTAATTATTAAAGATAATAAATTAATTGATATGTGTCATGGTTATCAGCCAGAAGAAATATTAGAAATATGGCTTGATATGAAAATAAAAGATGACATTAATAAGTAATATAAAGTCGTATCTATAAGTAATTTAGGTGTTCTTAAGTAAAAAAAAGATCACCTTTTTATTATGCTAATTAAAGTCAAGCTAAATTTATGAAATTATTATTTTTGGCCTAAATAAGGGAAAATATGGTTTTGTTTATAATACAAACTAGAGACACCTCAACAGTATTAAACATTATAGAAAAGATTTGATAAGGAAGATAGATTGCGTGATGGAGCTGTCATAGCAATTGTCACGTTATCTTCTAGGAGAATGATAACTTGAAGTTTTTATAATTGCATGTTTAGAATATTTTATTTGGCTTTTTCGTCTAATAAAGTCATTAATCTTCTAGAACAGATATCTAGTTGGGCGAAAAAATATATTATAGTGAAAGTTTGCCTTGTTTAAGCAAATTAAAATGATTAAAAATCTAGGAGTTACTTAATAAAATGATAATTTCTAGATTAGTTTAACTATATTTTATGTACGTAGTTTATCTACGCATAATAAAGTGTTAATTCTTATTTTTGTATGATAAAGTCAATATAAGTTTTACCAATAAAGGAAAAATAATGTTCGGGAATTTTGGTTAGTCTTCTTTAAATAGGCTCTCCCTTCCCTTTCATACGATAGGAAGGCCCAATTATTTGAAAAATCTTAGAGTGGTGAAGGATACGAGCTACAAGCGTTAGCTATTGACAGAATCGCCAAAAAGCCGATGATTTATGGTATAAATGAAACTTGAACAAAGGAGGCAAACGGAAAAATGCTAAAACAAATTAAGTGTTTTTTTAGCGGTGCTTGATTGTACAGCTTTACAGAAACTACCGAACAGTGTTTTATATCACAGCCTGCCATTTTAAAACAAATCAGTGCCTTAGAGGAGGATTTAGGTGTTAAGCTTATCAAAAGGGATAAAAGAAAATTTTATCTCACCGCTGCTGGTGAGTATTTATATCAAAATGGAGCGGCGCTATTGAAAAAAGCCGAAGAATTGCGTAAAGAAACAATACGGATTGGAGAGGATGATGAATTACAGTTACGCATTGGTTATTTAATTGGGTATGAAGGCAAAGAATTACAGGACACAATCTTTGAATTTACGGAAGATTATCTAGAGGTGATTATAAGCATAACAAAGTACAGCTATGAAGATTTATTTAAGCGAATCAGCAATAACGAGATAGATTTGGCTCTTAGTTATCAACGGCGAGCTTTTTCGGAAGCTTATGAAAACTTCCATTTGCGCTATATTCCCTGTTTGGTAGAAATCCCTGGAAGAAGTAAGTTAGCTTTAGAGAAATCCATTTCGACCGAAGAGCTAAAAGATATGCCCTGCATCTTGGTTGCTAAAAAAGATCAGCAGGAACTAGAACAGGACTTTTATCAGAACGTACTTGGAATTGGGAGTAGTTTTTACTTTGTAGAAAGTGTAGATGATGTCAGGTTAGCGGTAATTGGAAACAGAGGATTTTTGCATATTGCAGGTGTTAGAAATTTACCAGATACGGGGGAAATCAATTAGGCGACTTCATGTGCACAGACAGGACAATAAGCCAATACAGTTTAATTACTGTGCTTTTTTGAAAAAAGATCGAAGTAATTATTACATAGAGGAATTTGTATCTATGTTTTACAAAAGATTTAATCAGAAAAGCTGAATATGTTTTAGGGCACAGTTAACCGGGTGCTTTTCATTAGTTTTTCTTATCTATTTTATTAGAAATAGAAATTGTTCTTTTACGTGTTCTCCTATAGAATATGAGTAAGAAGGCAAATAGAAGAAACTACGGTTATGGAATATCATAAATTACCGCATGGAAGTAAAAAAGATTGAATGAAATTTCTATTTGCTTCAATCAAAAATAAAGGAGAACATGGTTATGAAATATGTAACTTTATATAATGGCGTCAAAATGCCAATTATCGGCTATGGAGTCTATCAAGTAACTAAAGAAGAATGTGAACGTTGTGTACTAGACGCACTGGAAGTGGGATATCGTTCTATTGACACGGCACAAAGTTATTTCAACGAGGAGCAGGTTGGCTCAGCTATTCAAAAATCTGGCATAAAACGAGAGGATATCTTCCTTACTAGCAAGGTTTGGGTAGAGCATTACGGGTACGACGAGTGCCGGAAATCAGTAGAGGAATCCTTGCGGAAGTTGAAAACGAACTATATTGATCTAATGCTTTTACATCAACCTTTTGCCGATTACTACGGTGCATATCGTGCGTTAGAGGATATGTATGATGAAGGCAAAATAAGAGCTATTGGAATCTCTAATTTCTACCCTGACCGTATGGTAGATATTGCCTCCTTCGCACGTATCCGCCCAATGGTCAATCAGGTGGAAACCCATCCGTTTAATCAGCAAAAAGAGGCAAAGAAATGGATGGACAAATACGGTGTGCAAATCGAGGCTTGGGCACCTTTTGGTGAGGGGCGTGGAGGCCTGTTCACCAATAAAGTTTTGACTGGTATCGGACAAAAATACGGCAAAACAGCTGCCCAGGTCATGCTACGCTGGAACATTCAGCGAGGTGTGGTAGTATTGCCGAAAACCGTCCATAAGGAACGTATGATTCAAAACTTGGATGTGTTTGGCTTTGCGCTTTCCGATGAAGACATGGCAGCTATCGCCGCTCTTGATACAGCGAAAAGCTCCTTCTTCTCTCACTACGATCCAAACATGGTAGAATGGTTTGTCAAGATGGTGGAAGAACGCAAGACAAAACATGACAGCAGCAAAGAACAGAAGAACTGGTGAGAAGAATTGGAAAAGGGAACGAAATGAAAAAATTAACTATCTTTTTAATGAGCATACTGCTTATATTTAGCATTGCAGCTTGCAGCAGCATGGGAGAAAAAAGCAGTGGACCTACACAAGATACCAATGAGGCAACAGACACACCTGAACCTACCCAACCGATAGAACATAATGTACTTGTTGTATATTTTTCAGCAACCGGAAGTACCGAAAAAGTTGCAAATTACATTGCAGATGCTACTGATGCCGATATCTTTGAACTAGAACCTGTAAATACTTATACCTCTGATGATCTAAATTATAACAATCCATCGAGCAGGGTCAGTCGTGAGCATGATGACATTTCACTTCAAGATATCGAGCTTGTCAAAGTGACTCCGGATAGCTGGGAGGAATACGATGTGATCTTTTTGGGTTATCCCATTTGGTGGCACGCTGCCGCATGGCCTGTGAACCATTTCGTCACTGATAATGACTTCACCGGTAAGACAATCATTCCTTTTTGTACATCCGCGAGCTATTCCTTAGAGGGTAGTGATGAGAAGCTAGCAGCAATGACAACCACAGGCAATTGGAAGCCTGGTCATCGTTTTTCTTCCAGTGCATCAGAACAAACAGTGCGTGATTGGGTAGATAGTTTGGCATAGTAATAAGGGGAAATTTCTGAAGAAATTTAATGTGCTTCTTTTAACTTTCATTTAAGTTTTCCGAGCTTTTTAGCTAGGTTAAATTTGAAAAAAACTTTTTTCTGCTTATAGAATGAAAAAAAGAACTTACAAAAAAGAAGAATGATTTAAGAGACAAGATGAGAGCCAATGAAAAGAAAGCCAAAACACTAATCAATTTCTTAAAACTATCTGCAGGTATGAAATCGTAACCGAATTGAATCGTTCTATGTTGGTTGTGTATGTTGGTAAAGAACATAAGCAAAAAGCAAAAATAAAATATAACTTTCTTGTAGTGTCTCACTGTGGTATTGCCAGGTGGCAACGGTAAAATGAGTAGGTTTTAATAACACTGCTTTTATATCGTTCGGGATATGTAGTCGGACGCTATATTAGTCTTGAACAAAAACTTGAAAGGTCTAAGGATACATATTATGATACCCTTCAAGCTACCTCAACTGATTGGTATAAAGATAAAGCCGATATTACGCCATTTATCAAATATATTTTGGGGATTATTTTATCAGCATATCGTGATTTTGAAGATAGAGTTACGCTTGTAGATACTAAGCTTCCCTCAATCGAGTTGGTACGGCAGGCAGTCATTAAGAAAATTGGTAAGTTTATTAGAAGCGAAATTATGGAACTCTGTCCTTCAATAGAAAAATCTTCTGTGGCAGCAGCTTTAAAAAAGCTGACTGGAAGTGGTGAGATTTCTATACATGGAAGTGCTAGAAATACCTTTCCTTTTATTCAAGAAATAAATAATAATTAAGATCAAAGAATCAGTTTTATACTGGTTCTTTTTTCTCGCTTTTTTAGCTTCCCCCGGTTACCCCCGGCTACCGCCGGATTTACCGGAAATGAATTGAAAAAATAGTATGTGATATCTTTTATAGATACGGTGACATCTATTAGACTAGTAAAACTAAATATTGACGAACAGCCTCGGGGGGGGGGTATAATTTAGCTATCCAAAATATTAAATATTGAAAGGGGAAAAATATGAAACTTAAACGTTTACTTTTTTGTATACTCTTTGCCTTCTTACTTGTAGGTTGTACAAAGGCTGAGACACAGGGAGGAGGAAATAATGGCGGTGATGATCCGACTGGAGATGTAGGTGATCAAGGAGGAAACAGTGGTAACACTGATCCAGTAGAACCACCAGCACCAGTTATAACTTATACGGTCACTGTTTATGATGAAGATGGTAATAAAAGTACGGAAACTGTTGATCAAGGTGACACATTCTATGAACCTACTTTAACGGTAGATAATGAACATATGTTTTGTGGGTGGTATTTTGATAAAGATTTAACCAAAGAAGCAACCTTCCCGTTAGCAGTTAATTCTGATATTAGTTTATACCCAAAAGTTATGACTAATAAAGAATACTTTTTAACAGCAAGGGACAAGACAGTTAATTCTAATTATACTTATGAAGATACACTTTCTATTACTACTAATGTGCCACTTATTTCTGACACTATGAGAAAAGGCATTATAAAACAAAGAACAAGTGATGATTTCTCATATCTAGCTTGCTACACTTCTAGTGGTGCCCTACTTTCAGATGGGGAAAGCTATATCTTACATAAGGGTAATCTAAGAGAAGAAATAAAATTAAAAGAAGATGGAACCTTAGATGGCTTTAGTACAAAAAGTATTGAAGATAGTGATAGTTCAACATTTGCTAAAGCGATATTTGAATATGAAGCTGATGATATTGAATCTTTAGTTTATGTATCTAATAACAAATATGAACTTAAGACAACTGCAAATGCTAGTTCAGTTATATCATCAATACTTGGCATATTTAACAATCCTGTGATTTCATCAATAATAAGTGTATTACCTGAAGTATCACCTAGTTATGATATGTATGTTACCTATGATGGCGATTATATTGATACATATACATATGAATTTGAAGTTTCAGCTACACTTCCAATCTTTGGAGATGTTACACTTACAGTAGAATACAGTTTAGATTTCATTAATTATGATACTCCAGCTTTAGAGGAGCCAAAAGTACCTAGCTTATTTATATCTAGTGCTGAAATTGATGAAGCCGGCAATACTTTTAAAACGGATCTAGAAGAATACAAGAGTAAAGAAGTCTCTAAATATAAATACGAACTAGATATTAATGTTGAAGATGAAGAAAGTCCTTATACAGCTAATGTCCAAGGTGAAGCAACTAGAAAACATTATAATGACAACATTTATTTTAATAATCATATAACAACTGACACTAATTTTAAGACACATCCTGCTTATGAAAAGATTGAAGGTATTGATGGCTATGAAATAAATAGAGCTAACATTGCTGATGGATCAGTTTATTCGGTAACTGATACTTGGGGATGGAACAATGATATAAAGAACTCAACTAGTAGAGGTAATGTAGATAACTACTATCTACTAATTGATAGTGATATCTTTAGTAGTAGCTATATAGTAGTTGGCCAAAAAACAGATAAAGGATCTTATAGCTTTATCTTAAATAATGAAGGTATTTTAAAACTACTTAAATTATTTAATGAACAATTCTATTTAGAAGAAGATTCAAATGAGATTAAAGTACTCGGGATTTATGATGAAGATAGTGTAGTAGTTGAAGAAGCTAATATTGAAGTAGTATACGTTGAAGGTATCTTATCAGAAATTAATATAACTATTACAGGTACTATTGATACTACTTATGATAAGAATCAATTAAATGATGCTGAATTTGAAATAGAATACAGCATGAAAATAGATAGTAGTATTGAAGACTATGATATACCTACTAAAAGTAAAGATATTCATTTAGATTAATAATTTAAGCTGTTGGGGTTTGAACTGCTCCCTGTCAAGTAGACAGTCAAAAGTAGAAAAATAATTAAATAACTAAAGGTAATAAATTTGGATTGGCATGACTTCTAAATTCATTAGGTGTCATGCCTTTTAAATGGTTCTCTAAATTAATCGGGGAACTAGCTATAAAATAATCGGGGAACCCGACTATTTCTAGTTTGAATTTTGTAAACAAAATTAGAGATAAATTTAACGTCTTGAGCGGCTAAGATTTATCTCTTTTTTTGTAGTAAGTTATATATTAAATTTTTATTAAATATTATTGTCTTTTATATTTGCCTCGTTTTTTCCCTGGCCTTACATAAACAGCTTTATTTTTATTATATGAAATAGGCTCAGTTTTATTATAGGCAAACATTATTTTGTTTCTTAATCTAGTAAAATTATGAGAGCCAAAAGACAGGTCAAATATAGTACCTATATCTTTATTAGCTCGTTCAATCTTACCATTACTAATACGGTAATTATTGACACGATTAAAAGAATTTACTATTTCATCATGCCAACTAATTAGTAGTCTGGCACACTTATGGTATGTGATATGATCAAAATTTAAAAACTTATTTATTAATTCATTAAGTCTCTCACAGGCACTATTTATAGTAGCTGTTTTATTAAATTCTTTATACTTTTCCTTTAACTCATAAGCTTCTTTTAACTTGGTATCTATGCTTAGCATATAGTCAACAATTTGTTTTCTAGTCATCCGCATTTTACTTCTAGAAACAATTATCATAGACATATCAAAGTCACCTGGATTGGCTAGTAATAGTTTCCAAAACTTTTTGTATAACCAGTAGTAATTATCTTTATTACTTTTTAAGTGTTCATACTTTTTCATGACATCAATTCTTAGCTCATTGAAGTAGGAGTTTAAATTCTTGATGACATGAAAGGAATCAGCATAAATAAGGCTCTTTTTAAAGCATTTTTTGGCTAAAATGCGATAAAAAGCATTCAAGTTTATAGAAATATATTTAACACTGTTTCGTTCATTTAAAGGTATCTTACGAAAGTATTTTTCAGTGTAATATAACTTACGAGAATCTAAAATATCTAATATTTTGTTCATCTGTGGAGAATAGATGACAAAACAGTATTTTTTAGATAAGTTTTTATTATAGACTTTATCAAATGAAAGAACTTCAGTTAGTTTCTTTCTAGTTACATTAATCCTTTGATCAAATAGCTTAATGACATAAGTAGGAGATACACCAAAGCGTTTAGCTACGCTAGTGTATGTTGAATTAATGTCTTTAAGTGCTTCTAGGATTTTCATATCTTTTTGAAGTGTGATCTGTGATTTATCTTGTTCAAAAGGATTGGCTTGTTTAAAATAGTGATGACAAGATTCACATATGTAAACTTGTCTTTTAAGAACAATCTTTATGTTATCTTCGTGAGTAGTAGAATATTTAAGTGTAACAGTTTTATATCCTCTAGTTTTAACTAAATGGCTATTACAATAAGGACAACAAGGATTATGTTCTTTATTTAATTTCAAATATATGGTATGATTTTTATTGGAATCAATTAGTTCATCTGAATCTTCTAAATTAACGTTATAATTTTCTAATTCTAGGCGGACTAAATCTTCTGATTTCATTTAAAAAAACACCTCCTGTAATATATAACTTACTCAAACTTATTATATTACAATTTAAGGTGTTTTTTTAATGTTTATTCACAATAAATATTACAACACTAGCCTATCCAAATTTTATGTATATTCATTCCCCGATTATTTTATAGCTAGTCTTACTTCCCCGATTAATTTAACATTCTTTTTAAATTGGCTTGAAACCTATTGTTATTGTAAAAATCTATATATTTATCTATTGCCTTTCTTAATGATTCTTCATCGTTATATTTAATACCATAAAACATCTCTGACTTTAATGTTCCCCAAAATGCCTCCATCGGACCATTGTCAATACACTTGCCAACTCTAGACATTGACTGAATCATCCCAGCCTCATCTAGCCTCATTTTAAATTGTTTAGATGTGTATTGGAAACCCCTATCACTATGAAAGATGGGTCTAGCACCAGGATTAGCCTTAAGGGCTAAATCAAAGGTGTCAAATACGAGTTTATTATTGTTTGAATGGCTTATCACATATGATACTATTCTCTTATCATATAGGTCTAGGATAGCTGATAGATAAAGTTTAGCTTTTTGACCAGGAACTTTAAATTCAGTGACGTCAGTACACCATTTTTGATTAGACCACAATGCCTTAAAGTTCCTATGTAAGACATTATTACCAACCTGTTCAGGTACTGATTTAATATAATTTGTTTTCTTTCTTCTAATACGGGCCCTTATTCTTATTATCTTCATTAATCTATGAATATATTTTTCGGAAAATGACATTTCATTTAGCTTATTAATAAACAAAGTCATCCGCCGATATCCTAATATGCCGTCAAATAATTCATTATATTCATATATTAATTGAGCTAATAATTCATCTTGACGTTCCTTCTTAGGTATCAGTCTATTTTTCCATTTATAGTAACTAGAACGGGGGATTTCTAGTGTTTTACACAAGAAATTAACACTAAAACCAGGCTTATTTCTAAATTCATCTATGGTTTCGTATTTGTCGGCTTGTATAACTTGCGAGAATCTCGCTCCATTCTTTCCTGTATTTCGATGTTTTTTTTAATACTTCGATGACCATCTTAGAACGTTCTAATTCCCTTTTGAGTTTTAGGATTTCTTTAGCTTGTCTTTCTTCGTTAGTAAGTTCTATTTGAGGTTCTAAAGAAGAAGGGCGACCTCTTTTATCTAGTAGGCCTTCTTCACCTAAAT
>C._urophasianus_2_cecum__coassemble_18_pt1 | contig 65136 bp, 55 predicted proteins | sample C__urophasianus_2_cecum__metabat2_low_PE_014 | metagenome-assembled genome bin C | reverse complement strand
ATATAAGCTAAAATTATAAAGAAGTTATAGTGGACGTATTTAAGAATTCTTTAATCTAGACATGCCTACTGTTACAGGTAACCTAATTATTGATGCTGATAAAGAAGATAATGAAGGTATGATCACAGCAAACTCTTCAAGCCTAAATTTAACAGTACAAGTTAGTTTAAAAGTTACTGGTAAAAAGGAAGCCTTTACAAGCGTTACGATTACCCCGACATTTACAAATAATCAATATAGTGATAACGGATTAAACGGAACGCTACTTGACTGTGAAACTATAACTGTAGATGCTAGTAAATTTAGTGGTTCTGAAGAGAATGGTTGGACTGCTATCGCCGATTTAACTTTTACATTTGGTACCGCAACCGAAGGCCTTAACCCATCACGTTTCTTAGATCCGAAAGAAACTATTCATAGTGAAGCTGTAAATGAAAAGTCAGCTGAAGGAGTTATGTTTATCTTAAATAGTTTGTTAGAAGCCTACAAATCTGTTTCTATAACCCTAGACGTTAAAGTTAATCCTGCTGAATAAAAATTAATAATATGGGAATCTTATTTTATCTAATTTTACTTGCCTTCATAATTATATTAGCAGTACTTACCATATTTATCACAAAGTATCAAAAAGATACAAAAAAGAATATCAACTTAGGTAATTTTGATCTAGAACTATTTTATAATTATTTAAAAAGTCAAAAGAAAAGTAAAATTAAGATAGTCAGTAAGATGACCCTAAAAATAGCTGCTAATATAATATTTGCAGCTATTTTTCTTAGTAGCTGTTACCTCTTTATTACTAATTACCTAGATATCTCCCCTTATAAAGTCATAGTCGTAGCTACTAATTCGATGAGTTATAAAAATGAAGAAAATGACTATTTATTTACTAGAGACTTAAATAATCAATTTAGTGCTAATGATATCTTAATTATTAAAAGGGTTAATAGTATTAGTGATCTTAATCTTTATGATGTTATCTCTTATAATAACCAAGATAATGTTAATATTATCCATAGAATAGTAGAGATAAGTAATGACAAAATTGTAACGAGAGGGGACACGAATAACGTCTCTGACGACGCCATTAGCTTTAGTGACGTTGTAGGTGTCTATACGAATATTAAGATACCTAAACTAGGCATAGTAGTATTTTTCTTACAATCCTATTATGGCTATTTATGTATATTAAGTATTTACTACATTCTAGTTTTATATACTTTAGTTAGTAGTAAAATAAATAAAAAAAGAAAAGAAAGATTATCTTACTTAGAATCTTTAGTAAGTAATAAAACTAACTATACCTTCCTTACTAAAGTAGGTAAGATTGAGGTAAACGGGGTTAATTTTAAGTTAGTACATGAGAAAATAGATATTAAAGACACTAAAATTATCTAATTAGGCGGTGTATTATGAAGTTAAAAATGTCAAGAACTAAAATCATAGCCATCTGTATTGCGATTTGTTTTAGTTTTATTAGTTTGTTTGTCGCTCTTAGTATAGATGCTAACTATACTTTATTTAAAAGTTCTAATCCAATTGCGGTAATCGCTAAAGCTATTGGGTTTCCTGAATATAGTCCGGTTAGTCAAACCTGGATTATGTTATGTTTCTTACTACTTTGGCTAATCATCTATGTGATCTGCGTTTGTCTAGTTAGTAGTTATGCTAGCAGTAAAGAAGAAAGTCCGGTATCAATTAAATATATGTTTTACTATATTGGGCTTTTACTTATTTGCTTAATCCTATCCTTAGGGATAGCTACCATCTTTTTCTTACCTAATAACTTAGGTATCTATACTGATTGTATCTTATATGTCTTTGAAGCAGTTTTATTTGGCCTTATTATAACAGTTGTGTTAGGCTTAATTTGCTTTGCGATCATTGGCCTTTTCTTAAATATTAAGAACTATAAAAAGCCGTTATATGCCCTAAATGAGTCAAAACCCACAGCTGTTGAAGAAAGGACTAATCATAGCCTAGCTGATACCTTTAATATGCCACAAGAAAAAGAAGAAGACACTAAAACTAGTAGTAGCATTAGTCCTCTTGTCCTTAGCTCTAACGAAGAAGTTTCTACTAAGACCCTTAAAGGTAAGGATGAACTATTTAAGGGCCTAACTAAAATTGATAGTGATTACTTTACAAAAGGTGATATGACGCTTAACTCTAGTGTTTCGGACTTAAAAGAATTATGTGATGACTTACAAATCTATTTAGCTAATACCTGTCATCTCTATTATGATATAAACAATCTAAGAGCTTTTGTGGCGGGGCTAGCTTGTAGTAGTTTAATTATCCTAGAAGGTATATCAGGTACTGGTAAATCATCTTTACCCCGTTACTTTGCTAAATTTATCGGGGAAGAAAGCTATTTTGAAGCAATTCAGGCAACCTATAGAGATAGATCAAACTTAATTGGGTATTATAATGAATTTACTAATACCTACATGGAAACTGACTTTTTAAAATCACTTTATAAAGCTTCCGTTTATCCTAATCATATTAACTTAGTAGTTTTAGATGAAATGAATATTTCAAGAGTAGAATATTATTTTGCGGACTTCTTATCCGTCTTAGAGTACCCGGAATTTGACAGGAAGATTAGACTTATGGAACTACCGCTTGATTATGATGCCCCTAACAACTTACAAGATGGTCTCCTTTATATTACTCCTAATAACTACTTTATTGGGACTTGTAATAAAGATGATTCAACCTATACCTTAACGGATAAGGTAATCGATAGAGCGATTGTTATAACCTTTAATGACTACGCCAAAGAAATGCACTTTGATAAAGATGTTGACCCAATAATTTTAACGGAACGCGATCTTAAAAATATGTTTAAGGAAGCTATTAGTAAAGATGAGTATAAATTAACGGATTCAGATATCACGAAGATTCAAGGCTTGCTTACTAAACTAGAAGACTTATTTGATATTACGATTGGTAACCGTATCTTAAATCAACTAGCTAATTTTGTCCCGGTTTATATCGCTTGTGGAGGCACGAAAGACGCCGCTATTGATTTTATGTTCTCTTCTAAGATTTTACGTAAGCTTGATGGTCACTTTGAAATGTCTTTAAAGACGTCTCTTGCTAAACTTAAGAAATATATGAGTCATGACCTAGGTCTTGATATGGCTATGTCTTTAGCTACAGTTGATAGGCTTATCCGTAAACTAGCGTGATAATATGACTGAAGTAAAAGAAAAAACGGTTGACCTCTCTTTTATTAATAGTTCCTTAAAAGAAATAGATATAGTTACTAGACATATTTTTAATATTGTTAACAAATATGTCTTTGCCTTAAAAGAAGAAGAAATTGTTGTAAGAACCGATGAAAAATATAACTATAGCCCCAATCTTTTAAGACAAAGCCTAAAAGAAACAACCTTCTTTAAAAGAGTTGGCAATAAGTTGACACTAGAGCGCCTTTATAGTTATAATTTAGTTGATAATACGGATACTTATGAAAATAGATTTATTAAGTATTTAGTTAAGAAGCTAAAAACCAGCCTAACCTATCTAGGACAAACTTTTAAACCCCTAACTATCAACAAACTTCTAGGTGGTAACTTAAACCTTGACTTTTATGGTAATTACACAAGACTAGGCCTAGCTCGTCAAAACCTCAACTTTAGCCAAAACGTAGCTAGAATACACCGTAAAATAAATAGCCTAGATCAAAACTTGAGTTTAATTATGCGAACGGATTTTTATAAATCAATTAAGGATGAGAATTTTTCTAGTGTCATTCTAACTAATATCTTAACTAATGATAAAGATTATAACTATTGTTATAGATATAACCTTAAAAATACGGATTTCTTTTTAGCTGTCATTAAGAAATTAGTTAGTGATATTAAGACTAATATGAATGTCTTAACTTTACCAGAAATTACAAAAGACTATGAGTTTAGTGATTTAGAGCTTTTGTATGATGATTTTGTAATTAATCTTGAAAGTCATAATAAAACCCTTACTATGACTATAAAGCTAGGAAGTATTACGCACTATTACTACCTAACTTTACTTAGCAATAACTTATTACCTGTCCTAAATATTAGAGGGGACGTTGAAGCTAAGGTGCCTTTACTCTTTGTTGATGACTACACTAATATTTTAAAAGCCTTAGCCTATAAACTAGAAAATAAGAGTAATAACTGTCCTTATTGCGGGTCCACATTAGAAGGTAAAATTTGTCCTAATTGTGGTTTAATAGTAGATAAGACAAGTGTTAATAAGAAACGTTATTTATGGCTCTTAAATTTAATTAATTTACCTGTAGGTGGTGAATAAAATGTTTAAAAAAATTGTACTTTTATTAATTATTCCTATTATCTTATTTTTAAGTAGTTGTAGCTCCTTTATGGGAGACGACGGGATGTTGATAGAAGAGGTCACAACTAAGCTTAATGAAGACGGCTCAACGACGATTACGATTTCTTTTACAGATGATAATGAAGACGTCGTCTTTACGATTCCTCAAGGCGAGACGGGGCTAGCAGGAGTTGGGATTAAAGATATCACCGAAGAAAAAACAGAAGAAGGAAAAAGTAGTTTACTTATCACTTTAACAGACGATAGTACCTATGAAATACCACTTGTCTCCGTTGAAGATATTATAGATATTGCTTCAACTCATACTGAAGGTAGCAACGAGACTATTATTACTGTCACTACCACTAAGGGTGAATATTATTTTCCTATTAATGATCCAGTAAGTATTATTGATATATCTTATTCACAAGATACGGGTACCGGGGATATTATATTAACTATTACAATGAGCGATGACGATAGTTATGATATTATTATTCCTAAAGGGGAAAGAGGAACTGATGGTAGAGGTATCGCAAGTATTACCCAAGATGAAGATGATACGTCTTATAGTTTAATTGTAACTTATACTGACGGAAGCAGTGAAACTTTTCCTTTTGCTAAACCCCAAACCACTAAATGGTATAGTGGTAATGGTGACCCTTCAACAAGCCTCCCTTATGGCACTAGCCTTAACGATGGAGACTTCTATTTCGATAAGGCTAACTTTATCTTTTATCAATATGATATGTTTAACTTTAAGTGGGAGGTAATAGCTGATCTTGGCCTTCCTGGCACTACCTGCACCGTTACCTTTGATGCGAGAGCTAATGGTGGCCAAATCACTAATGGCTCTAATTCAATTAAGTGCCAAAGAGGCTCATATATTGCCTTAGCAGACATACCTACAGCTTCTAAAGAAGGCTATACTTTTGTTGGTTGGTATACAGCAAAAACAGGTGATGGCAATGTTAATGCCACTAAATTTACTGATTTAACGCCAGTTTTTAGTGATTTAACTTTATATGCTTGTTTTGTCGAAAACACAACCACAACTCCAGCCGAAAACGAAACGACACAAGAGACTAATTAAAAGAAAGGAGTAAGCTATGAAAAAAATTAGCGTAGCTTTAATAGCTATTTTAGTATCAGCCTTTTTAATAACAATTAGCTATGCTAGTTTTGTTGTTGAAAATGCTACAAATTTAAACCAAACCGTAAGTGTTTCAACTATTAATACAGGTGATACTACTAAGACTCTAAGTTTTATTGATACTAGCGATGGTAGTATCACAGCTAAAGGCCTATCTTATTACCAAAATACCACTAATAGTTCTAAAGAAGTAATAAAAGAAGATGCTAAAATAGAAATTAGTTTTAAAATATTAAGACATCAATATCAAGCTTATGTTCAAAAATTTGGTGAAAAAAACAAGTTCTACTTTAATCTTGATATAAAAAGTAATAGTAACTTAGCTAGTTTATCTCCTATAGCTTATATTAAATATAGTAATAAAAATAATGATTACATAGCTTATTTTGATGTAAGCTATAGCGATAATAAATATGTAGGCGGAATGCCCATATCACTTCAAACAGTCTTCAGTAATGATTATTTAAATTATGTTGTAAATAAATCTAGTACTGATTTAACTGTCACTCTTGTGATTGACTTTTCTAAAACTATTGACGAGGGTATTACTTTAAATACAACTGATAGCATGTCTATTGTATTTGGGGTTAAGGAGGTAGCTTAAAATGAAGAAAATAAGAATTATCTTACTTAGTATGATGCTAGTAGTTTTAAGTGTATCTATTGGTCTTAGTGCCTTTTTAATTGTTGATAGTAAAATTAGTCTAAATAGAGAAGTTAGTAACACTACCTCACAAAAACATAAAATAACCTTTACTGATAGCAATGCTACTAAAAAAACGATGTATGTAGATAGTACTTATAACCTATCATTAAAGGACGCCCCTTACTATTTTACTAGTGAAGGTAACCCTATTAAATGGACGTGTGAAGATATTGTTATTAATGATTTTGATGGTAGTGTTACAAGTGATATGAATTTTGTGGCAGGGGAATTTGAAAGTAGTGAGATAGATAGTAATGACTATTCCAACAACAATAACACCCCACCCACTGTTTCTTTCAATAATAAAAGTAATAAACAATATGTCTATAGTGGTACCTTTAAAATGTTTTATGATGGGGAAAGTGTCTATAAAGAAATTGGTCCTCAGTTAGTTAATAATGATACTACAATTGGGTTTGATGCTCCAAACAATAATAAATATACTCTTAAACTAGAGAGAGATATTATCTTAACTGGTTCCATTGAAGTAGGGGCTTATACGGGTTATTTTGGAAACGACGGAAACTGGTCTCAAAGAAGTTATCAAGGTTTTATTATAGGTGACTACTGTACACTTGATTTAAATGGTCATGATTTAATAGTTGGTAATTATATAAGTAGTAATAATTTAGAAAGCTACGCTAAATTAGATGTGTGGGGAGTACTAACAGATAGTAGTAATGATAAAAAGGGCCTTCTAGTCTTAGATAAATATTCTTATATTTCACCTACTATGGTTATTGAAGATATTTATAATGAAAAAAGAATACCTTACACTTATTTTAACAATGATAATATTTTTTCAATGTATAGATGTCCTTATTGGACCTGTAATACTAAAATAATGTGTGGGGCCATTGTTAAAGGGAGATATAGAATAGATTTAGCTGGGCCTAGCGGAGCATATACTGAAGGAGAAATTCCTTTAATAGCTCCAAATGATTTTAGCAGTATAACTAATTTAAATGATACAAATTTCTTAATAAATTTAAATAATGGCTATATTATGCGAAAAATTGACACAAATGCTTCCTTAACATCAACCGACGACACCATTAAAAACGATTTATTAAATCAAAAAATAAAATATGAAGTATATAATTCAATTGTAACATTTGATAAATTCATTCTTACTTTCTCTTTGAATGATATATCTATAGATTTTGATAGTTCCAGTTATGCTTTTTATATATCACCTTATTATGATTTTTACTTATATAATACTACTCTTGACCTAAATCAGCATTTAGTATTTATGCCAGGTAGTTATTTATATATTGATGAACAAAGTACTATTAACCTATCATATAAAGAAAAAATAGAGCATAAAATTACTTTTGATGTATACGATATGTTGCCTATACTACATCAAGATGTGAAAATACTTGGCAAATATTATCAACCAGTAGGAGGTCTAACCTTTTTAGATACCATTTATTCTATGTATGAATTACGAACCGTTTTAGATAAAATATGGACTAGTGAAAGTGGCAAAAGGCCTACTGAAGGTGTTACTTCGACAATATTTGGTGAGGATAAAAATTCAAGCGAGAAAATTAGAAGTGCTTTTTGGAATAAACTTCCTAGAGCTCATGCTGATATATACGGTAAATTTACCTTTACTAGCCAAACATATACTCCATATGACCCAATAGAGCTTGGTGGAGAAATAAATATCTATGATATCAATAGTTTTATTAATACTTTTAATAATACCAATAATCCACAAATTCAACTATATTCATCTACCTTCAAGACGGATTGGTGTCGTACTATTCTTGGTAGTTTACTGAATCCTGTTTGGGTAGTCATAGCCGATTTTGCAGGTGCTTCTTATGACGACGTTGGGATTACATCGGCGGACATTGAGGTCTACTGTGATGTCACTGGTTACTATAATTATCCCCTTATCTCAAGCGGCTATGTATTATATGATCCAGCAACTGGGTGTATTGCTGGACCTAATTCTAACTATAAATATGATTTTAATACTAAGCTTATAAGTGATGGAAGTAATTACTATGCCTTTATGTTTGATACTGATACCTTTGATAATTTAGCCCATTGTAGTAGTTTAGAAAAAAGAAATAGCTTAGCTGGTAAATACGTTAAAGTTAATTTTAATAAGAACTCTAATAGCCCAGCTATCTCATATGATAGTGCTACCTATATTATGTGGCATGGGGCTTTTATCAAGTGGGATACCTCTAAACAAGCTTGCTATGTAGGTAAATTCTTTGATAATAAGTGGTATAAAGATTATTTATATTGTACATTTAATTATGAAAATGGAAACTGGAAACTAACTGGCACAAAATAGATTAAATAGGTGATTTTATGGAAAGAGACATAACAATTCAAATTAATGATTTACATAAATCATACGGTAAAAAAGAAGTAATTAAAGGTATTAGCCTAGAAGTTTATTCTGGTGAATTATTTGGGTTTATCGGGAAAAACGGAGTTGGTAAATCAACGACAATTGAATCAATGTTAGGGATTAAAGCCTTTAATAGTGGGGATATCTCTATTATGGGTTACTCTATTAAAAAGAAGCCCAACCAAGCTAAATCTTTAGTTGGTTATGTTTCTAGTGAACCTATTTGTTATGAAGATATGACTGGCTTTCAGTTTGTAGAGTTTATGGCTTCTATCTACAAAGTAGATGAAGAAACTTATATTAATAACTTAAACTACTTAAAGAAAAGACTAGAGTTAAGTGATTATGATTTAAATAGACAAATTAAAGAATACTCTCATGGGATGAAACAAAAACTTTGCCTAATTACCTCTTTAATTCATAATCCTAGTATTTGGGTGTTAGATGAACCAACAGTCGGGCTTGATGCGTTTACTTCAAATGAACTTGCCTTAATGATGAAGGAATACACCAAGTCTGGTAAAACTTGTTTTATTACTAGCCACAACATTGAGCTTGTAGCGAAGATTTGTGATCGGGTGGCCATAATTAAAGACGGCTTAATTTATGGCACCTACGATCTAATAAAGGTTCCAAAGTACCGTTATCAACTTCAAGATATTTTCTTTGAGGCTTATAAAGATGGTAAGAACAATCTTTCATAGAGAGTTTATCTCAAGCCGTCTCATGCAGAAGAAGGGTTATAAGTTTTGGCTAAACTTAATTACCATAATACTAGCTATTATTGTTTTAGTTGGTCTACTTAGCTATGTTTATAACCTCTTATATGATAAATTAGCTATCTATACGAATTTTAATAGAAGCTTTCTAGTAGTAGTTATTGCAGTATTCTTTTTACTCTTAGCTATTTATTTAGTTAAAGATATCTTTAAAGCTTATTTTAGTAATCATAATGAAATTATTTTACTAAAATCTAGACCTATTGATACGTATAGTATCATCTTTGGTAAGTTAGCTTATATTTATATTAAAGCTTTAATATATACATTCTTAACTATCTTTGTCTTTCTAACTATCTATGGTGCTAAGTTAGGTTATGGCTTTATCTATTACTATTATGCTATTATTGGGGTTATTATACTTACTTTTTTAGAAGTAGGGTTATCTTTATTATTTAGCATTGTAGCGAGGTTTATTAAAAGTCTCTTTGTTAAAAAACAGGCCCTATTTATCCTTGGTACCCTTGTTTTAGCCTTTGCGCTTGCTACGCTTTACGCCATTGTGTTAAAGACCTTTGTTAACCTTGTAAGAACTAACTCCATAAACTCTTTATTTAACACCGAAAGTGTTACGTTTATTAAAAACCTAAGTCAAAAGTTATACCCAATTTATAATTTAGTTCAGTTTGTTAATAACGTCGATAAGGCCTTTAACGGGGTAATACTAGTAATTAGCTCTATTGCTGTCTTTTTACTAGCTGCATTTATTTTTAGGTTTTATTATCTAAGCTATTTAAACAAGGATAGTAGTAGTGAAAACCATTATTTAGATCATAAAGTTAGATTAACCAGTCAAAGTAAGGCCCTAGTAAAAAAAGAACTATTTCTAAGTTTTAACCAAGGGGACGGGGTTTTCTCCTACCTCTCTTTAATTGTGATTGAACCCTTATTAATCTACGCCGTTGTTAGCGGGATTAACTTAATCTTTAAGACTGGGAATCTCAATTACTTTAGGTTTTTATTTCCTAATACCTTCTTAAGCCTAGATGCCATCCTAATCGTTTTATTTATTGGGGTTATCAGTGCCTCTTCTAGTGTGGCCTTAGAAAAAGAAAAAAGTATGTTAATTAAGCTTAAAGTCTTACCTTTAAGTCCTGTTAAACAGATGAGTTTTAAGATCTTAGTACCTTATCTTATTTCTGGTTTGTTTTATTTAGTAAGTTTATTAGTACTATTACTAACTAAAGAAATAAGCGCCCTAAGTTTTGGCTACATGTTCGCAATTGGCCTAGTGGTCTTACTTATTTTAAACATTAGTACAATCTATACGGACTTAAAGGCGAAGACGGGTTTATTTTCTTTAATCATAGACTTTATCTTACCTGTTATTTATGTCTTAGTAGCCTTTATTGTAAGTATATTAGTAGATATAGATGAAAACATCTTTTATCTAATTATCCTAGGCCTAGAATTAGTTACCCTTCTTTTCTTACTAATAGGTTATAAGAAGAGAATAACTAAAGGATTTTTGAATCATGAGGTGACTCTTAATGCGTAAAAAAGCCATTTTAATTCTTTTAGTCATACCTTTTATTGTGGCAATTTTAGCTTTTGTTGAAGCCCGCAATAAAATAAAAGAAGTTGAACAAGATATTACTAGTATTGATTTTGCTTATCTTGATAATGAAGGTTATAGCTTAGATGAGGGTAAAATATTACTGGAGGCGACAAGAATTTACGATGAATCACTTCCTTTAGCGGAGGGAAATGACCTCGTATGGACGTCAAGTAACCCTAGTGTTTGTGAGATTACGAAAGTAGGAAATAACTATTACTTAAACTTTCTAAGCGAAGGGGAAAGCCTTATTACTTGTCAAAACGAAAAGGGGACGGTTAGTAAGTCTTTTACCGCTACCGTCTTTGGTAGTAGTGGTGGGATTGTCCTAAACCTAAAACAGGGTTTTAGCGGGCAGAGTATCTCAAGTGATAACTTTATAGGCCTTTATGATATTGACTACAGTACTTGCGCTAAAGGGGCGGACTACAGACGTACTAATAGAGTAGAACCCTTTACCATTAATTTGGTTAATATGACAACTGATATTAGTGATCTTGATGTATCATATAGCCCTAATATTGAAAAAGTAGACTTAAAAAATAAGACAATTACCCTGTTAGATACAGGAGAAGCTAGTATTACCATTACTGATCCTAACTCAAAGGCAAAAGCTGGTACCCTAAGCTTTGAGATAGTAGACGGGGTTAATGTCTATAACTATAGTGACTTGTTGATGGCTACTAACTTTAATACGAAGGGTAGTTTGGCTATAGTTCAAAGGGTTAATTTTGAATCTCTAGCTAATTACAATCCTAAAAATAACGCTTTATTTGGTAACCCTAATAATGATGGGTTTAGTTTTAGCGACGAAGTATATGAATTTACGACGACTTATAATCATGAGTTTATTGATAGTTGGAATAAGCAAGTTGGAGGACATGTTTCCACGACTATTAAGGCAGGTATTCATATAACGGCTGATTATTACGGGAATGGGTTTACCCTTAACCTACATAACCTTTGTTACCCAAGTGATGGAGAAAACCTTGATGTTGATGGGAAAAAAGTCAGTGTCCCAGTTTTAAGTCCTACTGACTTATTTAGAGGGCCTCAAATATATGTTTCCTTAGGCTATCCGATAGTTCCTTCTAGTCTAGAATTAGACGGGACAAACGCTATTTATGCCTTATACGGCCAAGATAACATCGGGGTTTATGTTGATGGGGATAACATCACGCTAAATGATGTCCATTTTAAAAACTGTGATTTTGGCAATAACTTATATAACTTAGAATATACGGGGACTGTTTTAGAACTAGATGGCAAAAACATCAGTGTTAATAACTCAATTTTAGAAAATGGACGAAATATCATTAGATCTTATAGTTCTGATGTTAGTATTAATAACTGTCTCCTTCAAAATGGGATGGAGTTTTTAGTCAAGGCGGGTTCTAATGAAGGTGAACATATTGAATACCAAGATGACTTAGGTAAAGATATAAGATATTCCTATACATTTAACGGGAAACCTTATTCTACCACCTTAAAAGACTTTTTAGCCAAGGCTCTAACCCCAATTAACCTCCTTAATAAAGATTTTAAGGCCGATTCGGTTTTAACTAGTGCGGTTTTGGTAAATACCTCAGCTGATCAGTTTTTAGGTCAGTTTATTGGTAAAGATAGTTTTGAGCTACCTTATACTAAAGAAGAAATAGTAGAATTTAATGATATTATTAAGGAAGCTTTGGAAGCTTTAAAAAATGATAAAGATTTATATGATACTTTTGGCAATAAGAAATATCATAATACTATAACGATTAAAGATACCTTGATGTCTGGTAGTGGGATTTCGGCCATCTTGTTAGATACTATGTCTAATGGTAGTTACCTAGAAAGTAATGTCACGTCTTTATTTAGTCTAGTCCTTGGTAGTTATATTCCATATTTTCCAAGTCATATGGCTTATACGTCTTACCCAACTAAACTAACACTTGAAGGGGATAATCGTTTTTATGATTATAAGCCACTGGATGGCCTTGATTTTTCGACCTTACTTTCTCAAGATATTGCGACGCTAATTAAAGTGCATGGCGGGGTCGGGGAAGTTACGGTTACGGATGATAACTATCTTCCTTTACGTCTTTTACTAAAGCAAGAAGAAGACATTAAGTTAATTGAGGATACGACCACTTACGTCAACCTCCCTATTATGAAGATGGGGGGAGGGCCTAATTTAAGTGATGTGGTTATGTCTGGTGAAGAGTTTAGCTTAAATAGTGTTAGTGTGGATCCGTATTTGTATTCACTTGATTTAGAATGCGAAGAGGTCCCTGATTTTAACACCAACGTTAATGCTAAAAGAGAAACGATGTTAGTAGTTATGACCAGGGCTAGTTCTTGTGTACTTGGCTTTGAACCTTATACATTTTACACAATAGATGTTACAAAACACCCGTGGTATAAAGAAGAACCAAATTTAGCTTTATTGAGGCAAAGAGCGTGAGCTATCTTAGCATTAGGCTCCCCTTCCTTATAGCCTTGCTAATAATACCCCTAGCCACTTATCTATTAGGTAGGTATCAAACATTCTTAAAGGTTATTTTATATATCATTGTCACCTACTTGCTAATTTATAAGATAGGGGAATACTACTATCATCTAGTAGTAGAAAAGAATAATCAATTCCCGGTTGAGTTTTCAGCTATCTCTTACTTTTTAGTAGCCCTAGGGCTTTACTTGCACCTACAAGGCTTAAGAAACTTTAGTGCTTATTTATCTCTCTTGTCTGGCTTTTTCTATGGTGTTGCCAACATCGTTAACCCAGCCTCTTTCTTAAATAATCCGACCTATTATTTAATAATGGCCCGGATTAATCATATTTTGTTATATCTAGTCGGTTTTTTAGTCCTTACCTGTTACTTTAATAACGGTAAAAGATACTATTATTACCTAGGTATAGTACTTGTCATAGGCTATGCTTACATCATGAAATATTACTTTAATTATAGTGATACTTCTTATCTAATTTATGAGCTAACCCTAGGTACCTTCTTACGCGATCTGTCTTGGTTTAGTCCTTATTTATATGTAGTCTATTATATCTTGTTAATAATAGCCTACATTTTATCTGTTAAGATATATTTAAAGCTTTCGGATACTTATTATTACGCTTTATATTAAGGGTCTTTGGGCCCTTTTTAATTTGTAAAAATTGTGAAAGAGGTAGTAAACCCTATTTTAATATGCTAAAATGGCTTATAATCGGAGGTAGCAATGGAAGATATCTTAATTGTTAATAATTTATCTAAGACCTTTAAAATGTCTAGAAAACAACAAAAATTAGAAAAAACAAATAAGGCAGTTAAAGTGGCCGTTGATGACATTAGCTTTAAGGTCAAGAAAGGGGAAATTTACGGGCTATTAGGGCCTAATGGGGCTGGCAAAACCACGACCTTAAGAATGTTAGCGACCCTCATTAAGCCTGATAGTGGGGACGCAAGTCTAGCTGACTATAGTATCACCAAAGAGCCAGATAAGGTTAGGGAAAATATTGGCTTTTTAACAAGTGAGCTAAAACTAGAAGACTTTTTTACTCCTAATTACTTATTTGATTTTTTTGCGCGACTCCATAAAATGCCTGATAACTTAGCTCGACAAAGAAAAGAAGAATTATTTTTAAAGTTTGGGATTAATGACTTTAGGGAAGTTAAAGTAGCGGACCTTTCAACCGGGATGAAACAAAAACTAAGTATCGCGATAGCGATTTGTCATGACCCTAGTATTATTATCTTTGACGAACCAACAAACGGGCTTGACGTTTTGACGGCGAAAGTCGTGACGGATTATTTAGTTGATCTAAGAAATGAAGGAAAGACCATTATTTTATCAACCCATATCTTTTCACTAGTCGAAAAATTATGCGATCACGTGGGTGTTATTATAAATGGGAAGATCGTCGTGTCTGATAGTTTAACAAGTGTTTGTCAAGGCATGAACTTAGAAGACGTCTTCTTTGACCTTTACAAAAATGCGGTAGGGGAGGAAGAATAAGATGAAAGACGTCTTTGTTATTATAAAAAAAGAATTAAAAAGATTTTTTACGGATTACCGGATGTTGTGTGCGATGATTTTTCCGGGCATATTAATCTATCTTATTTATACTATTATGGGACCTGTCATTAACAACACCTTTAGTGCTTCTACAAACTATACCTACGAGGTCTACCTAGTAAACACTGGTGATGTGATAAAAGACTATCTTGAGAATGGCTTTAAACTTAGTGAGTACGAAGTTGATTTCTTAGATCAAAAAGATATGTCTATTATGCAAGAAGAAATAAAGAATGAAGAAGTTGACCTAATTGTTGAAGTAAATAGCGATAGTATTGTTCCTATTATTTCTTTATACTTTAATTCAGCTAAGCCAGAATCTCAAACTATCTACGGCCTAGCTTATACCTTGCTTAATCAAATTCAAGTCGACCCGGGTGACTACAAGTTTATCTTAAACCCAGATACGGATCTTGCCTCAAATGAACAGGTAAGTTCGATGGTAATTTCTATGATTTTACCATTCTTATTAATTATTTTATTATGCACGTCTGTGATGTCTGTGGCGCCTGAAAGTATAGCGGGTGAAAAAGATAGGGGCACCATCGCTACACTTCTTGTGACACCGCTTAAAAGGACCCATTTAGCGATAGGTAAAATTGTAAGTCTTGCCTGTATCTCTTTTGTAGGCGGTCTTTCAAGTTTTATTGGAACAATTTTATCGCTACCTAATTTAATGAGTAGTGCGGGTGGTGATTTACATCTATACTATAATGCTCTAGATTATGTGTACATATTCTTAATTATATTTTCAGTTTTATTACTTTTTGTGGGACTTTACGCTGTCATAAGTGCCTTCGCGAAAAGTGTGAAAGAAGCTTCCGCTTACTCATCTCCTATTATGGTCATAGTTGTGATTGTCGGGATTATCTCAATGGTAGGTAACTTACCATTTAATAATACAGCTGTCTACTTTATTCCAGTTTATAATAGCGTTGTGGCCTTATCTTCAATCTTAAGCCTAGAAGCTAATGTTTTAGGTATTGTTATATCGGTTGTTTCAAATGTAGTATACGCGATAATCTTAGCTATCATTTTAGGTAAAATGTTTAATTCTGAAAGAATTATGTTTAATAAATAAAAAAACAGAAGGTTTGAACCCTTCTGTTTTTTTACATTAATCTAGGAAATGTGTTAAATTACGTTTGAATTAATCTAGGATTCGTGCTAAAATATATTCAGACTAATCTAGGAAACGTGTAGATTCTCCTAAAATTAATCTAGGATTCGTGAAATAGAAGGTAGGAGTGACCAAATGAAAAGAAAAATCTATGACAAAATGTTAGAGTGGAAGAAAACTAATGGGAAGTCCGCCCTCTTTATTGACGGCCCGCGAAGAGTAGGTAAGTCTTATATTGCCTTAGAGTTTGGGAAAAGGGAATATAAAAGTTATGTTTTCATTGATTTTTTTCAGACAAGCGAAGAAGTAACAAGCTTATTTAGCAGCTTAAAAAGTGATCTAGATACCTTATTTTTAACCTTGTCTTTGATTTATAATACTAATCTTTATGAAAGAGATACCCTTTTTATTTTTGATGAAATAGAGTTTTGCCCCGCGGCTCGGTCCCTTATTAAATACCTAGTCGCTGATGGTAGGTTTGACTACCTAGAAACGGGTTCTTTAGTTTCTATTAAGGCTAACGTTAAAAATATCTTAATTCCATCTGAAGAAACTCACATTTATTTATACCCTCTAGATTTTGAAGAATTTTTGTGGGCGATGTCTAATATAATTACTTTTCCTTATATTAAAAAGGCCTTTAATAAATTAGAGGTCATTCCTGATGCCATCCATAGGAAAATCATGACATTATTTAGGACTTATTTGATTGTTGGCGGGATGCCTCAAGCTGTGCTTAGCTACCTAGATAATAAAGATGATTTTAATTTTAACGAAGTAGAAAAAGTTAAACAAAACATATTAACCTTGTACCGAAATGATATGCGTAAATATTCCTACGGCCTAGAACGAAAAATAGAAGACTTATTTAACGGCATCCCTAGTGAACTATCAAAACACGAGAAAAAGTATAATCTAAGTAATATTAATAAGGATGCCAGATATAGAACCTACGAAGATGCGATCTTTTGGCTTGTTGATGCGGGACTTATAAACATTACTTATAATGTTACGGAACCTAATATTGGGTTTAAACTAAGCGAAGCACGTAATACCTTTAAAGCCTATTTATTTGATACCGGCTTACTTTTAAGCCTAACCTTTGGATCTAACCTAGATAATATTAATGAGATTTATAAAAAAATCATCTTAAATAAACTAGACTTTAATAACGGTATGATTTTAGAAAATATGGTAGCTCAGATCTTAAAATCAACCGGACACAATCTCAATTTCTTTTCAAAATACGCCCGGGAGGCCGCAAGTAGAATGGAAATAGACTTTGTTATTAACAAAAGAGATATTACTAATAAACATAATATTACGGCTATTGAAGTTAAGAGCGGTAAAAGATATACTTATAATTCTTTAAATAAGTTTAAAGCTAAATATAGTGAATATCTAGATAAGATGGTTATTATTCACACTGATAACTTAAAAGTAGAAAATAACATCTTATTTATTCCCATTTATATGACCTATTTCTTGTAAAACGTTTTCACAAGACATTTATCTAAAAAAAATAATTTGTTCTTTACAAAAAGTTAAAAAAGTATATAATGTTGACATAAAAATAAAAAATGATAAGAGGAGCAAGACAAAAGAGTACTATTTGGAGGAGGCATCCGAAGAAGAATAGGAAAGGTAAGCTTGCCGAACGACTATTTAGGCATAAATAGCTCGTGGGGTTGTAGATAACATCTACTTCACTCCTACTAATTGTTTAGTAGAGGCGCTTAAATGTTTTTAACTATATTGTATTTAAGGCGTCTACTATTGTGGACGCATTTTTTATTTTTAAATAAGAAAAAAATAGGAGATATAAAAAAATGAAAAAAATTGTAAAAAGTTTATTTGTAGGTGGTTTAAGTGTTTTAGCTTTAACAGCATGTTCAAATTCTGAGGTGGATAATGACACCTTAGTTATTGGGATGGAATGTGCTTATCAACCATTTAACTGGACTGTAAATACGGAAAGTGAATATACTTTACCAATCAGCGGAACAAACCAATTCGCGGATGGGTATGATATTCAAATAGCTAAATATCTAAGTGAAAAACTAGATAGAGATGTTGTAATTAAAAAGATAGAATGGGATTCATTAATTCCGGAATTACAAAACGGTGGTATTAATATGGTTTTAGCCGGAATGACTGATACAGCTGAAAGAAGAGAATCAATTGATTTTACAGATCCCTATCTAGAAAGTGACTTAGCATTCTTAATTAGTACCGATAATTATAATGCGGCAGTTGAACAGTATGGTGAAGGGACGGCTGATAACCCTATGAGCTATGACAATTTAAAAGAATTATTCAATGGGAAGAATCTAGTTTGTCAAGCTAACGTAGTTGGTGATGATTTCATCGATACATATTTTGTTGAATACGGAGCTCATCATAATGCCCCACAAGAAACTTACCCAGCTGCGGCTCAAGATGTTAAGAGCGGTCTTGCCTTTGCGATGCCTGCTGAACTTCCAGTTGTAGAAGCGATGACTAATTTAGGTGGCTTATCTATTCTATATGTTGATTATTCTTTCTTAAATGATGAGGATAAAAATGGTATGAAAGTTTCAATTGGTATTAAAAAGGGAAATACCGAACTTCGTGATTTAATCAATGCAGCCTTAGCTGATTTAACAACGGATATGCGTGCTGAATTGATGGGGGGAGCTGCCGCTCGTTCAGCTGAAAATGCCTAATGTTTAGTTTTGATAAAACATTTAGAATTATTGCTGAAAACTATAACTGGATTGGTTATGGTATTTTAAGTACTTTAATATTAGCAATATTTGGGACAGTAGTGGGTTTAATATTAGGTATCTTTTTAGCTTATGGTAAGGGCATTACAGTTAAGCCTTTAGATAATAAAGCGATCAAAGTTATAAAAATAATAGGTAAAGGCTTGTGTAATCTATATTCAATTATTTTTAGAGGAACCCCAATGATGGTTCAAGCTTTAGTTTTTAAGTATGGTTGTAGTGCCATTGGGTTAAACTGGGAAGTAGTTCGTTTTCCATCTGCTGTTAGCAATGTATTAAATGGTTGGCTTATTGCTGGTTTAATTGTTATTACGCTAAATACGGCGGCCTATATGGGTGAAATAGTTCGCTCCGGAATGAACGGGGTTGATAAAGGCCAAGAAGAAGGAGCGCGAGCTCTTGGTATGTCTGCTTCAAGAACATCTATTTCTGTTATCTTACCGCAGGCCTTACGTAATGCCTTACCAACAATTGGGAACGAATTAATTGTTAATATTAAGGATTCCTCTGTTTTAAATGTTATTGCGGTGTCAGAATTATTTTACCGTATGAAAGATATTGCTTCTACTAACTATGCTTTTTTAGAAACTTACTTTATTCTAGCTGTCATTTATCTAATCTTAACTTTAGTAGCGTCTTTATGCCTAAAACTAATTGAAAAGAAGTTAGACGGAGTTAAATTTAGCTTGAATCCTTTTAGATTTAGAAGAAGGAGTTTTAGTCTATGACAAGTGTTTTAAGCATTGCTAATTTAGCTAAGTATTTTGGGGCTAATAAGGTTTTAAAAGATATTAATTTAGAAGTGAAAAAAGGTGATGTTATCTCAATCATCGGGCCTTCAGGTTCTGGAAAATCTACCTTCTTAAGATGTCTAGATTTATTAGAAACCCCAACTAGAGGTACCCTAAGTTTTAACGGGGAAGTTTACTTTAATATTAATGCTTGTAAAGATGACTTTGTAGACTACAAGAAATATAATGAGGCCCTAGCTAGATATAAAGAAGAACTAGTAAGAACCGAAGACGAAGTAGCGATTTGGGCTAACAAGTTAATTGAACACAAAGATAAAAGCTATAAAGAAAAGTTAAAAGTAGCTAAAAAAGAGTTTAAAGAAGTTAGAAAAAATCCTGTTATTAAGCGCGATTTTTATGATGATGTAAGTTATAAAAAAGCTATTTTAGAACACCCTAATGTCTTGATAGATTCTAAAGAAATCAATCATATGAGATCAAAAGTCGTGATGGTTTTTCAAAGCTTTAACCTGTTTAATAACATGAACGTCTTAGATAACTGTATCATAGCTCAAACTAAAGTTTTAAAAAGAAAATACGACGAAGCTAAAAAAATAGCGATTAAGCATTTAACTAGTGTTAATATGCAAGATAGAATGAATTACAGAATAAGTGAGTTATCAGGTGGGCAGAAACAAAGAGTCGCCATCGCGAGAGCTTTATGTATGGATCCTGAGATTATCTTGTTTGACGAACCAACAAGCGCACTTGACCCAGAAATGGTAGGCGAAGTTCTCGATGTTATGAAAAACTTAGCCAAAACGGGTCTTACGATGATCGTTGTAACCCACGAAATGGGGTTTGCTAAAGACGTGTCTAATAAGGTTATCTTTATGGAAAATGGGTATATTGTTGAAGAAGGTAGTCCGGCAGAAGTCTTTGATAATCCGAAAGAAGAAAGAACCAAAGAGTTCTTACATAGATATTTAAATAGATAATTAATGAGGATATTTTTATCCTCTTTTTTTACGCAACAAAAAAGTGGCTTAAGCCACTTATTAGATAATTTCTTTTAAAATATTATCAAATCCTATTATGTCTTTATCTTTTGTCATAAAGCTTGTGACAAACCTGATAACTAAGGTATTGTCATCTAAACTTTTTTCTATTTCACAAGCTACCTTGTTTTTTATAGCCTCATAAACTTTTTGAGGCATTATAATAAAGATCTGATTCGTATCATTTTTAACGTATTCTTTAAACTGATATTTATTAAATATCTCTCTTAGCTTACCTGCCATTAGATTAGCGTGACTCCCAAGTTTATAAAAAAGGTCATTTTTAAATAGTTCATTAAACTGAAGACCAAGTAACCTTCCTTTAGCTAAAACCGCTCCTCTTTGTTTCATTAAGTATTTAAAATTAGGCTTAAGGTCGTTATTAATAATGACTAAAGCTTCGCCAAATAAGGCGCCGTTTTTAGTCCCACCGATATAAAACATATCACTATACCTAGCGATGTCAGCTAAGGTGAGGTCATTTGATTTAGCAGTTAGGGCTTGGGCGAGTCTTGCCCCGTCAATATATAAATATAAGTTATATGTATCACAAATTTGTCTTAAGGCTACTAAATCAGCCTTGGTGTAAGTAGTCCCAAGTTCCGTTGTATCAGAGATATAAACCATTTTGGGTTTAACCATATGAAAGCTTTCGTGGTCTTTGATTTTACATTCTAAATCAGCTAGATCAATCTTACCTGCTACACTTTTGACGCTTACAACTTTGTGCCCCGTGTTTTCAATGGCCCCACATTCGTGAACACAAATATGCCCGGTTTCGGGGCTTAAGATGGCTTCATAAGGACGTAAGACAGAAATAGCTGTCAAGTTAGTTTGAGTGCCGCCAACAAGAAAGTGGATATCAACGTCTTCTGTACTTATTTCTTTTTTGATTCTATTTATAGCCTCAGCTGTATATATATCTAAGCCATAACCTACGGAAGACACTTCGTTTGTTTTAACTAAGACGTCTAGTATTTCTTTGGCACAACCTTCTTGATAGTCATTTTTAAAATATAGCATTATAAACCTCGCTTTGCCATAAAGTCTTCGATATCTTTAATTTCTTTTTTAACACCTTGACTTAGATTTTCACAACCCGTCTTGGTAATTAACAAGTCATCTTCAATTCTAATACCTATTTTCCATTCAGGGATATAAAGCCCTGGTTCATTAGAGATAACACAACCTGGTACTAATTTATCATAGATACAAAAATCATGACAATCCATCCCGAGGTGGTGTGATACGCCGTGGAAGTAGTATTTTCTTACCTCTTCCGGCCTTGTAATTAACTTTAAGTTATCTCTTAGTTGGGGGATAAAATATTGTATCAAGATGTTATTTAAGTCTCTTGTAGTAAGGCCTGGTTTGGCTTTACTTTCAATTAACTTTTGTCCATTTAAGACAATCTCGTAAACTTTCTTTTGAAGATCCGTAAACTTACCATTAATCGGGTAAGTTCTTGAAATATCCGCACAATAAGTGTGATAGCTTGCCCCGAGATCAAATAAAATTAGGTCACTATCTTCTAAGGTGTCTTTATTTTCACTGTAGTGGAGGCAAGTCGAATTAATGCCACTAGCCGCAATCGTATTAAAAGAATAGCCGGTGGCCCCGTTAAACTTAATTGTTTGATCAAAGTAGGATTCAATCTGATATTCTTTAAGACCTGGTTTTAAGTTAGTTAAAATACTGTCTAGACCCCTATCCGTAATAAGATTAGCGTGTCTTATTAACTTAATTTCTTCCTCATCTTTAACTGTTCTTAACTCTTTTAAGATGTTATTACCATTAAGATAAGTATACTTGTGCCCTAGTGTTCTTTTAAAATAATCTTCATAAGAATAATCTTTAGTCTCATCTTCATTAACTAAAGTATAAATACTGGTGTGTCTATCTACATATTTTAAGATATCGGTATAAAAGTTATCGATAACATCAATATCAGTAATACCTGTGATTTCTTTAGCTTCATCTTGTCTTACCGTCTTACCCGTCCAACGTTCCTGTTCAGGGTCAATACGGTGAATATAAAGTTTCGCCTTGGTTTCGTTTTTATTTTTAATTAGAAGTAAGATGTCATCAAATTCCGTAATCCCAGTTAAGTAGTAGAAGTTTCTATTTACATCATAGGGCTTACTTTCTTCGGAAGCTCTTTTATTAAAGAAAACAAAAAGCGAATCCTCTTTCATTAAATTTAAGACTTTATCTTGTCTAGCTTTATAATTCATAGTAAAACAATACCTTCTTTCTTAGCTTTAGCGACCTCTTCATCCGGCCATAAGGAGGACATAACTTCCCCAATATGTCTTTTATTTAACAATAACATACAAATTCTAGATTGTCCAATCCCACCCCCAATAGTTAGAGGTAGCTTATTATTTATAATATCTTGGTGATATTTATATTCTAGCCGGTCGAGGTTATTTTTATATTCTAGTTGTTTAAGCAGACTTTCTTTATTTACTCTAATTCCCATACTAGAGATCTCAACGGCCTCATCTAACTCGGGGTGGTAGATTAGTAAATCCCCATTTAACTGCCAATCATCATAATCAGGCGCTCTACCATCATGAGGAGCGCCATTTTTAAGTGGCCAACCGATCTCACTTACGAAGGTGGTGTGGTGAAGTCTTACGATTTCGTTTTCCCTTTCTTTTGGCGTTAAATCAGGATATTTTGCCTCTAGTTCGGAAGAAGTAATAAAATAAACATCATCCGTTACGTAAGGCATAAGTTGTGGCCACGTCTTAGTGATTTCTTTTTGAACTAAATGAAGGGTATGAACAATCTTTATAACTGTATCCTTTAAGTAGCTGGTTTGTCTATCATTTTCACCGATAATTTTTTCCCAGTCCCATTGGTCAACATAAATGGCGTGTAAGTGATCAGGCACCTCGTCCCTTCTTATGGCATTCATATCCGTGTAGAGCCCCGTGCCAGGTTTAAAGCCATACTTAGCTAGAGCCATTCTCTTCCATTTAGCTAGTGACTGAACTACTTCCATCTTTCTCGTATAAGAAGGAGAATCAAACGATACTGGCCTTTCCGTTCCGTTAAGGTTGTCGTTTAACCCACTATCACTATAAACAAAAAGTGGGGCGGATACTCTAGTTAAATTAAGAGCGTATGAAAGTTCTCTTTCAAATAAGTCTTTAACTTTTTTAATTGCTATTTCCGTTGTCATTAAGTCTAGTTTAGGTTGATACATTGTGTTTCCCTCCTTTTGTTTTAAAAACAAGTTTATTATAGCATGTATTAGGTAAAATTTGTATAAGAACGGACTCTAAAATATAAAACTAAATTTTAATAATAGTAGATATTATTAAATTTAATTTAATTAAATTAGTAATTTATACATATGATAATATATTTATTCTAATTGATTTTTTACAAAAAAATAAGAAATAAGTGTTGATTTTAAATTGAATTATGCTATAATTACACATGCGCCGTAGTAGTACAATGGCTAGTACATCTGATTGCCATTCAGACGATGTGGGTTCGATTCCCATCTATGGCTCCAATAAAGAACTTAAAAGTCTAACATTTGATTGTGTTAGACTTATTTTTTTATATTAAGATTAAATTAAAATTTAATATCCGGTAAAATAAATTTACTAGGAATAAGATCTTTAATAAACTCGCACATATAAATAGGTAGATAAGTAATGCTACCTTCTTTAAAGAGATTACTTTTAGATAAAACAATGTATTTACTAACCTGATATTCCTTTTCTTTTATGAGGCTATCTAAAGCTTTATGACTCTTAAAATCTTTCCCGGACTTAACTTCTAAGGCGTAGATACCATCATCCTTTTCAATTAGAAAATCAATTTCACCAATCTTTTTACTTTTATAATAGTAAGGAATAAAACCGTTAAAGACTAATTCCTGCATGACAAAGTTTTCAAATAGACCACCATTATTAGTAGTATTATTTGATAGGATGTTTGTCCTAAATGAAAAGGGAAGTGTGCTAACAAGTAGGCCAACGTCATTCATAAATAGTTTAAACATATTTTTTTCTTTCGAGATAGCTAGGGGCATTTTAATTTCATTAGCGATATAACAAGGATAAGCTACCCCGGCATCTTTTAACCATAAAAAGGAATTTTCATAACGCTCAAACTTAAGCTCTTTATTTAAGTAGCTAAAAACAAAACGCTGGTTTTGTTTGTTAAGTTGACTAGTTATATTATCATAGATTGAAATAATTCTAAGCTTTTTATCATTATGTTCATATTTCGAAAAATCAGCTTTATATTGGTTAATGATATCTTTAGCTTTGTTGTCAATACTGACTAGGTTTTTAGTCTCTAAGAAGGTTTTAACAACATCAGGCATTCCGCCAACAATTAAGTAGTAGTAGAATAACTCTAACATTTTTTGATGGATGATGGGATCGATGGTGTCTTCATTTAAGTAACAGGTATTAATATTTTCTATTACGTCATTTGTAATCCCGTAAGCCTTTAAAAACTCCAAAAAACTCATAGGATACATTCTTAACTCCGTGTAGTAACCAACCGGAATAGAACGGATATTTTTAATTTCTACACCTAAAAGGGAACCACTAAGGATGTATTTGAAGGAACCATCATCAACTAAAAATTTAATCTTAGTTATAATATCAGGGTATTCTTGAATTTCATCTAAAAAGATTATGCTTTCTTTTTCTTTTAAAGGTAAAGGTGAATATAATCTAAGCCTCGTAATTAAGGCCTTAGTGTCACTTGTTTCTTTAAAGACTTTTAAAATATCAGGATTTTCGATAAAGTTAATCTCAAAATATGATAACTGCAATTCATTTAAAACTTTTCTAATGGTATAAGTTTTCCCAACTTGTCTTGCTCCACTAACAAGTAGGGCTTTATTACTTTCTTTTAACCAAAGCTTGATTTCATTTTCGATAAATCTATCCACAAAATCACCTAATATAATTAAACTCTATTTTAATTATATTATCACCTTTCTTTAGAAACATTTTAAACAATATTTTGCTTAGTGTCAAGGCATTGCCCCGTTTTTCTGGCGTTTATTATGGTATTTTGCCCCGTTTTGACAAGACTTTTCGGGTCAAATTGCCCCGTTTTGCAAAAAACTTATTGTTAAACATTCAATTTTATGATATTTAACATAACAAAAGTTTGCCTGGTGTAAGTGAATGAAAGTGATTACAAATCTAGGAGTTAACTATAAAAAGGCGGTAATTCCTAGTTTCTTTAACTATAACTTTATGTACGTAGTTTATCTACACATAAAAATGTTAAATAATTTACTTTTGTCTATTCTACATTATGACATATGATATATTATAGATTGTTTTATAATATGACATTTGATATAATATAAGTAGAAAGTTGGTGACAAAAGTGAATTTAAAAAAACAGATAATTACCCTAAGAACGTTACTTGATTTAACTCAAGAAGAGTTAGCTAAAGAGTTAAATGTTTCCTATGAAACTATAAATAGGTGGGAAGCAGAAACTAATGAGGTAGAACCTTATAATGTCGAAAAAATTTATACATATGCCTTTAAGAAGAAGGTTTACTTTAATAAAATATCTGAACAGTTATTAAAAGAAGAAGAATCGGATACCACAAAAATATTGTTTCATGGGGCGAAGAAGGATATTATCTTCCCGCTTGATCTAGGCCACTCTAAAACTCATAACGATTTTGGGGTTGGCTTTTATTTAGGAGAAAACTTGAGCCAGGCTGCTACTTATGTGTCAAATGCCTCATCTCCTCGAGTTTATGCCTTCAAACTTTTGCCTCTAGACCTAAACTGTAAAACATTTGGTGTTTCTAAAGAGTGGATGTTAACCATTGCTTATTACAGGGGGTGGTTAAATAATTATTTAAATAATAAATATTTAAAACAACTAATTCGAGAAGTTGAAAGTAGCGATGTCATCATCGCACCGATTGCGGATAATAGAATGTTTGACATAATACAAGAATTTGTAAGGGGTGAAATTACGGATTTAGTGTGTGAGCACTCTTTAGCCGCTACTAATTTAGGTAAGCAGTATGTTTTAAGAACAGGTAAAGCTTTAGGACAAACCACATTTTTAGATTTTTTATATATATCCCAAATTGAAAAAGAGACACTTGTTAAAGAAAGGTTAGATTTAAATAATTTATCCCAAGATAAAGTTAAGTTAGCACGGATAGAATTTAGGGGAAAGGGAAAATACATTGATGAGTTATTAAAATGAGAAAGTTAGATTATAATGAATTTAAAATATGTCAGATCCTGGGTAGAATTTTTGAAAAGTCAATTGAATTATCTGCCTTAAGCTCACCTATGTTTATTAGAAGATTTATGAATTATGGCGGTAATAAGTGCTTTTTTGACAAAAGCTATCTATTAATATCTTCTAATCTTGAAGACATCATTTATGAACTTAATGACCTATATAGCAAAAGTCTAGTTAAGATAGTTTACACAAAAGAAGAGATGTATTGGATTGGTTATATTTATGGCGCCTTAGTATTTTTATATGACCTATCACCAAAAAAAGTGTATAAGTTATTTCCCGCTAAAGAAATAGTTAAATATTATAAGATTTATCATACCTTTGATATCGAAGAGGCAGCCATGAGAATGATGGAAAACATTAATTATGAAGTAGAAGACTTGACTAAACGCGGGGTTGCAATTTATAAGGAGTTAATTTATATTGATAAATTAAAGAGCCTTATTGGGACTAAAGTAGAAGTTAGTATAAATGGTGTGCTAACTAGCAGTGGGACATATAAGGTTAGTTGGGGTCATCTTAAAGATGTGACTGATTTAAACAGAAAAAATCAAAAGGTGATATTTATAAGTCAAAAAGATAAGGCTCAGGAAGCTTATGGAGTAGTTTACAATGTTTTAAAAAAAGAAGATGAAATAGTTTTAGTAGTTCTTGGAGGGAACCTTAGTCTTACAAAGAAAGAACTAGTTAAAACTTTATCTTTAGAAGAAAACACGAGAAAATATAAGATTATTAACTAACTAAATTTTAGTAAAATGTCGCAAATGCTAATAACTTTATTTTGAAAACGTCGCAAAACCACCTCGAAAAATTGAATAAAACGTCGCAGATAGATTGACGAGAGAGTCTAATTTGTATATAATTTTCTTAGTAGGATAGGTGTTTTAGATGCTTTATAGAAAATTTTATGATGAACTTGTTAAATGGTATAACGAGGATAAAAAGCGTGCCCTTTTGGTCGACGGAGCTAGACAAATTGGTAAAACTACGCTTATAAGAAAGTTTGGCGAAGACTATTATGGTGATAATTTTGTGGAGATTAACTTTATAACTACCCCTTCAGCTAAGGATATCTTTGCGGGCGATTTATCAGCTGATAGTATTATTAGTAGGCTGACTTTGTTTTTGCGACGACCTCTAATACCTCATAAGACGCTTATTTTCTTTGACGAGGTTCAAGAGTGCCTTGCAGTTCGTACCGCTATTAAGTTTCTTGTTGATGACGGAAGATTTGACTATATTGAATCTGGATCGCTTCTTGGGATTAATTATAAAGAAATTAAGTCTTATGCTGTAGGCTACGAAGAAATACATAGGATGTATCCGATGGATTTTTTGGAGTTTTCTATCGCAAACGGCCTTACCAATGAAACACTTGCTACGCTAGAAGACTGTTATAATAAACGTATACCTGTTGATCCGTTTATTCATAAACAAATGCTACAACTTTTTACCTATTATTTAATAATGGGAGGTATGCCGGCGGCTGTTTCAGAATTTGTAAATTCTAAAGATATGGGACGCGTCGTTAATATTCAGTCTGGGATTTTAGAACTTTACCGGAAAGATATTACGAAGTACGCTACTGTAGGTAAAGAAAAAATAACCCGCATCTTTGATACAATCCCAGCTGAACTTAACGCAAAAAATAAAAGATTTATGCTATCAGACCTTGCTAAATCAGCCCGGATGGAAAGGTATTCGAGTTGTTTTAACTGGTTGACTGACGCCGGGATTGCTTTGCCTTGTTATAAATTAGCTGAACCGAAAGAACCTGTTGTGATAAATGTGCAGCATAATCTTTTTAAGTTTTATTTAGCTGATACCGGTTTGCTTTGTGCGATGTGTGATGGTGATACTCAGTACCAAATCATAAATGGCAATTACGCTATTAATGAAGGTAGTATCATGGAAAACATATTCGCCGACGAGCTTAAAAGTAATGGTTTTAACTTGTATTATTTTGATAAACAAAAGATTGGCGAAATAGATTTTATAGTTGAACAAAGGGGCTTACTTATACCAGTTGAGGTTAAGTCTGGTAAAGACTATAAAAATCATAAATCCTTAAATAATTTATTAGCAGTAGAAGAATATAAATTAAAAGAAGGCTTAGTCTTTTGCCCTGGCAATGTTGAAACAAAAGGCAAAGTAGTTTATTTACCACTATATATGATCATGTTTTTTAAAAAAGAAAACATGCTAGATAAGATTAAATTTGAAACTCTTATTCTTTAAATTATTGAGATTTAATCTTTAAAATTAGTTAGAAGAAGTGTGATATTGTGCGGTTAGTAGAAGAACTTTATTTTAATAGAAAGCCTGATAGTATTAAAAGTGATTATGGTAAGGCTTTAATTATTGGGGGTAGTAAAAAGTATCCCAATGCTCCTTTAATTAGTAGTATGTTTTGTGAGACTAGTGGGGCAGGATACGTTGCCTTAAGTGTACCTCAAGGAATCTATCAATTAGCTATTAATAGGCTTAGCTTAAATGCGATTTGTGAAGATCTAGGGCTTGGTGATGACTTTAGTATAGATAACATTGACACTATTAAGCGTTACGATAGTGTTTTATTTGGAAACGGGGTTAATCAAAGTCTAGAAAATAAAGCCTTTTTAACCGAGTTAATCAAATACGCTAAAGCTTTAGTAATTGATGGCACGGGTTTAAGTATTGTGGCGGAATATCCGCAAATTTTGGCTAGAACTAGTCATAATAAAATTCTTCTAACCCCACATATTGGTGAGCTAAAAAGATTGTTAAAAATAGATTCTGTAAGTCGAAACCCAAAAGATTACCTAGAACAAACTCAAGAGTTTTGTCTAAAATACCAGGTAAACATTTTAATTAAAAGTAACACGTCAATCTTAGTGTTAGAAGACGGGACCTATAAAGAGTCAAACTACCCAAGTACGCCTTCCCTTGCTAGAGCGGGTTCTGGGGATGCTTTAGCGGGATTTATAACGGGCCTTTTAGCTTACGGAACGAAGAAGTTAAGTTTTACTGACGTTGTCTTGGGGGCTGACTTGTTATTTCACGTTAGTGCCCTTAATCTAAGCCTAGAATACGGGGACGGCTTACTTACGGCCCCTTTACTAAATAGTTATTTAATTAAATTAATTAGAGAAAGTAAGAAGTCTTATTATTTAGCCTACGGCTCTAACTTAAACCTTAATAAAATGAAAGACCGCGCGCCTAGTGCGAAAAAAGTAGGCAGTACGATTTTAAAAGGTTATAAACTAAAGTCTTATAAGTATCTCGATTTAAAGAAAGATCCTAGTAGTTTGGCTTTGGTAGGTGTATTTAGTTATGATTTAAAAGACGAGATTTTACTAGATAAATATGAAGACTACCCAAGACTATATCATAAAGAAGAAATTCCTTTTTTGTTAGATAATAAATATCAGATTGGTCTAATCTATTTTATGAATACACCAGATGATACTAAACCAAGTCAAGAATATGTTAAAGAGTGTTTAGAAGGCTATCGTGATTTTTCATTCCCGGAAGATAAGCTATTAGAAGTATTTAAAGAAACAGGTTTTAGTGATGAAAGAAATTGACAAAATGTTAGCTGGAAAGCTTTATATTGCGAAAGACGAAACATTATCAACACTTCACCAAAAGGCGATAGCTAAATTAAAAGAGTTTAATAATGAAAGTGACACCTCTAAACGCGACATAATTATTAGAAGTCTTTTTAAGACAGTTGGGAAAAACTGTTACATTGAACCACCGCTTAAAATGGATTATGGCATCAATACAAGTGTTGGTGATAACTTTTATGCTAACTTTGACCTAATCATTTTAGATGTGGCAGAAGTTACGATTGGCAACAACTGTTTTATTGGTCCCCGGGTATCACTTTTTTGTGCTGGGCACCCGATATCAAAAGATGTAAGAAATAGAGGTCTAGAGTACGGCAGGAAAATAACAATTGGCGACGACGTTTGGATTGGTGGTAACACGGTTATAAACCCCGGGGTAACGATTGGAAGTAACGTCGTTATTGGGAGTGGTTCCGTGGTAACTAAAGATATCCCTAGTAACGTTGTTGCCTGCGGGAACCCATGCCATGTTTTAAGACCAATTACCAAAGAAGATTATGAATACTGGCATAAGCTTGAAGAAGAATACGATCAAAATTGTTAAGATAAATTAAAAAGCCTAGTTTATAAACTAGGCTTTTACAATAAAAAAGAAACCCTAAGGTTTCTAAATAGGAATGTAATCAGTATCCTTTTCAACACCTATTACAATCGATGTTTCGACATTCCCAACATTACTAATAGTAGTAAGTTTGTTAACGATAAAATCGCGGTATTCCGCTAAATCTTTGGCAATAATCTTCATTAAAAAAAGCCCGCCCCCCGTAATCATATAACACTGTAGGATTTGGGGATACTGTAAGGCATCATGTAAGAATTCCTTAATGGTGTCTTTGTTAATAACTTTTAACTCAACTTTTAAGAAAGCCGTTATTTCATAGCCTAACTTTTTCTCGTTTAAGACGGCCACTCTTTTTTTTATAAGCCCCATTTTTTCTAAGTTTTTAACTCTTAGAAGACATGAAGAAGGTGCTAGATCGATTTGTTTAGCTAAATCTTTATTAGAAATAGAGGCGTCTTCTTGTAGAATGCGTAAGATTTTTTTATCGTATTCATCTAAATTAGGAATTTCACTCATTTAATCTCACCTTTTTCCGTTTCAATTATACTATTTTTGGCTTTAATGTCAAATTATTAATAGGTCATTAATTTTAAGGCTAAATTTTTAAAAAACTACTAAATTTAGTCTTTGGTGGACAAAGACTTTTAAGAAGAGGAATAAAAATCTCATCTTTTCTAATGCTAATAATAGAAGAGATAGGCAGGTCTTTTTTTAGATAGTTTGATAAAATATCTTTAACCTTATTATCTTCAATACTATTAAAATAGTAAAACCCGATAATTTTACTTGTAAAGAAGTTTCTAATGACTATAAGTCTTTTTTTATTATGACTTACTAGATCAATTGATAGCTTAATAGTCTTAAAAGTATTAATCATAGCTTCATATTCTAAAGACAAGTCTCTTAAATAATTGTAAGCTAATAAATCTTTAAACTTATGATAGATAAAATCAATGTTACGTTCGGAAATAAAAATATTAGATATGCTAAAAAGATCACAAATCTTTTCTCTACTATAACCAAGATTTTTATAATAATAAATCATAAAACAAATCTTAGTAGAATATCTGATGCCTTTTAAGGCAAACTTGGTGGCGGTTTGAGAAGTATAAATATGGTGACATGTCGGACACTCGTAGGCTAGGTTTTTAACAAGGACCTTTTTTCCTTGGGTAAAAGTAATCGTTTTAGAGCTGATGGCGTATAAATATTTTAGCTTGGTCTTACAAAGGGAGCAGGTTTGTATTTCTGGTTTATAGTTTTTATTAATGACATCCATTTTAACTTGTAACTATTTCATCAGTTAGTAATAAATATTTAGTCTTTAACTCATTGACATCCGCCATAAATTCTTCACTTGGGTTTATGACGTTTGGCTCATGTAAGACATTTGTTTCTTTATCAAAGTAGTAAGCTTCATAAAAGATATTATTACCTTGAAAAGAAAAGTCAGGAATGCTTTTTAAAATCCTATTATCAGGATCAGCATAATCTAAAAAGATTTCAGAGCCAATAAATCTCTTACAATTTTTGAGTGAGTTATTAGGCTTACTATTACTAGCCTTATTCATATTAGCATCGTTATCAATCGCGAGATAGTCACTAGCACTAGTAATAACAGTTACCTTAAAGGCCACCTCTCCCTTAACTTTCATATAGATATTTCCATACCTTACTTTCTTTTCTTTAAAGCCTTGTTTTGTAAGGTTATCTAGGACTTTATCTGGATCAAAATTAAAGGCTTTGTTAGGGTATTTTTTAGGTTTTGGTTTATATCTAAAGCTTAGCGAAATAGCTGAATTTAAGGCAAACGTCATAATGATAAAATCAATGACGATTAAGACAATAAAAGCCGTATTTTGAACGACGTATAAGTTAATACAAATGAGGGCAATCGCGATCCCTAAAGTAATAGCTACGATGAGCCATAAATGCCATCTTTTAAGTTTACGCATAATTAATAATCCTCCTTATCATGACATGCTAGATCAAAAAAAACCATCGTTCTATAATATTTCATGAGGTTAAAATCATAGAGAGGTAGTTCATTAAAATATTCTAAAACAACTTCTTTATCATTATAGACTAAAAATTGTTGGTAACCATTTTTAGTAAGAATCGTGTGTTCTTTAGCGAAAATTCTCGTTCTTTCCGTGTTTTCCTCAATAACAAAAATATTCATACTTTTAGTTAAGTCTTTTTCTTCATCTGTTAGTAAATTATTATCTTTTAGGTATTTATTTGTACATTTAGCTAGGTCAAATTTATCAAAGTCACTGATTAAGACAACTTTAAATAAGTAATCGTGATAAATCCGACATCTAATAATAATGCCTTCAGTATTTATGACGTATCTTTCTTTGGCGTATTCTAGTTGATCATTTAAATACGGGAATGGTTTAGCATCTAAAAAGTCAACGCGCCCATGAACCGTATCTTTTTTCTTTTTGAAAAACATCAGTTTATTTTCCCTTCTTAGTTGGTTAAGTTATAGTTTGAAATCTTTTCTTTGTTATTATACCATAATTATGATATAATTTACACATAGTTTTTTAGGAGGTTAAAAAATGATTTTAGAGCCGAAAAAGATTACTAAAAATGCCAAAATAACGCTAGTAGCCCCAAGTTTTGGATGTACGACCGAACCTTATATAACGAGGCTTAATGAAGCCATTAAGATTTTTAAAAACTTAGGTTATGAAGTAATAGAAGGTAAAAATATTTATAAGGCTGATGGGATTGCCTCCTCTAATACGCCAAGTGAAAGAGCAGAAGAAATCATGGAGGCGTTTGAAAGTGATACTGATGTCATTTGGTCTGTTGGTGGGGGCGAACTAATGTGTGAAATTTTACCCTACATTGATTTTAAAAAGATTAAAAAACAAGGGCCAAAGTGGTTTATTGGATTTTCTGATAATACGAACTTAACCTTCACTTTGACTACGATTAATAATATGGTGACCATTTACGGACCCTGTGCGAGTAAGTTTTTTTCCTACCCTTTTAAGTATGACGCTAAAGATACGATTTCTCTTTTAGAAGGCAAAAGAACGTTTAGAGGTTACCCAAGATTTGAACTTAATAGCCTCGCTAGTGAGTCTAAACCCCTTGCCAAATATAACTTAACGGAAAGAAAAATCATTAAACCTTTTTATTATAAAACGCCTTTTTATGGGACGCTTCTTGGTGGCTGTCTTGATTGTTTAATTAACTTATGTGGAACGAGATTTGATAATGTCGCTAATTTTATTAATAAACATACGGGTATTATTTGGTATTTAGAAGCTTGTGACTTATCACCACTCCAAATTAGAAGAGCCTTATTTCAATTAAAGGAAGCTAATTGGTTTAGAAAGGTTAAGGGCTTTTTAATTGGGAGACCGCTATGTAACGATGAAGAAGTAATGGGGATTGATAAATACACGGCGGTTATCGATATCTTACAAGACTTCAATGTGCCAATTCTAATGGATGTTGATCTTGGCCACTTATCACCATCGATGCCGATTAAAAACGGAGCCAAAGTCTTAGTAAGCTATGTCGATGGGAATATAAAAATTGAATATTTAAAGAAGTATAAGAGTAATTAAAAAAGAAGCGATTGAAGGATTTTTCCCTAATCGCTTTTTTAGTAGTTTCCTAAAAGACGCATATTGATGGCGTCTTTTTTAATTTTAGTTAAGGCTCTAATGACGTTTAGATCATTAATGTTACCAATAAAATCAAGATAGAAGAAGTATTCAAAAGGTTTATTTTTAATTGGTCTTGATTCAATCCGCGTCACATTTAAATTGTAGTCTTTGATATCTTTTAAAACTTGGTATAAAGTTCCTGATTCATGTTTTAAGTTAAAAATAATACTAATTTGGGTGGCTTCAGGACTTATTTCTAGGTTTTTACTAACAACGACAAAACGGGTCGTATTCGTTTGGTTTTCGTTAATATCACTAGCTATAACGTCAAGATTATAAAGCTCCGCACAAGCTTTCGAACTAATTGAGGCAATACTTCTATCATTTAGCTCTTTGACAAGTTTCGCACTAGTTGCTGTGTTTGTATAAAACTCATACTTAAGGTTATGTCTATCTAAAAAGTTTTTTGATTGTAAGATAGCTTGAGGGTGGGAATATACCAGCCTGATATCACTTAGTTTTGTCCCTTTAATCCCAAGTAGGTTTTGACTCACCTTTAAGCTTAGTTCTTTAATAATATAACAATTATATTCTCTTATTAAGTCGTAGTTATCATTAATAGAGCCCGTTTGACTATTTTCAATTGGTAAGACCCCGCAGGTTATTTTATCATTTTTAAGGGCCTCAAAGACGTCTTTAAAAGTGTTGTAATTGGTGTAAGTAGCCTTGGGGTATAAAGTTTTTAAGGCTTCATATGCAAAGGCTCCTTCGACACCCATATAGCCGATAACTTTATTTTTTGTGGTCTCTTTTGTATCAAGTTTTAAGGGGCAAATTTTGGCGTCAATTAAGTATTCTTCAATAATATCTTTAGTACTAGAATTAAAGTTATTTAGATAGTTGGTGATATCTAGGCTTTCTTGATATCCTGTTAAAATTTTTTTAAAAGCTTCACTTAAGGAAGCTAGGTCGCTATTCATATGATTTACCAAAGATATCCGCTAACTTTTTAATGTCTTTCATTAAATCGTCATATTTATCTGGTCTTAGAGATTGAGGACCATCGGATAAGGCCTTTTCGGGGTTATTATGAACCTCGACCATAATCCCATCACAACCAGCCACGATACTAGCCTTAGCCATTGGTGGAACCAGCCACCATTTCCCGCCCGCATGACTTGGATCAATAATGATCGGAAGGTGGGTTAATTTTTTTATTACTGGAATGGCCTGAAGGTCAAGGGTGTTACGGGTATAGGATTCGTATGTTCTAATCCCTCTTTCACAAAGGATAACATTAGGGTTACCATTAGCCATAATGTATTCAGCTGCCATAATCCACTCTTCATAAGTAGAGGCAAGGCCTCTTTTTAACATAACTGGTTTTTTGATTTCCCGGCCGACTTTTTGTAAAAGAGAGTAGTTTTGCATGTTCCTTGTACCGATTTGGACTAAATCAACTTTTTCATTAAATAATGGAATGTATTCGGCATCCATTAGTTCTGTACAAATAGGCAAGCCGGTTACTTTTTTAGCTTCTAATAATAGGTCAAGGGCTGTTTCTCCCATGCCTTGGAAAGAATAAGGAGAAGTCCGCGGTTTAAAAGCCCCGCCTCTTAAAATATTAGCCCCACTTGCTTTAACGCTTTTAGCCACTTCAATAATTTGTTCTTTACTTTCAACGGAACACGGGCCCGCGATTAAAGCGAGATGCCCGCCCCCTACTTTAACCCCGGCAACATCAACAATCGTGTCTTCTGGGTGGAAGGCTCTATTAGCTAATTTGTAGGGTTCACTAACCCGCATCACGTGATCAACCATTTCATCTACCTCAATTGTCTTAGGGTCGACAAGCGTCGTATCCCCAATAATTCCAATAATAATTTGTTCTTTACCATGAACTACACTAGTCGTTAGACCTTGCTTTTCAATTTGGTCTGTTAATCTTTTAACATCTGTTTCTTTCGCATTTTGTTTTAATACAACGATCATTTTAATTCCTCCAATATATAAAATAAAAAAACGTCCCTCAAAAGGACGTTATAAACGTGGTACCACCTTTGTTTGTTTATTCAAAATAAACCTCAAGTATCTAACAATACTTTAGTGCGTTAACGGGCACTCCCGATTTAACCTACTTAATTCAGCTAATCACTCCAAGATGAATTCATTATACCATTTAGGCTTTCTTGCACCAAACGAAAGCTCTCTAGGCTATTTGGTAGTAACTACGTTTCTTTTCTTAATGGTTATTTAAATAATAAACAATTTGTTTTAATTTGTCAAATGAAATTAATATTTTTTCCTGTAATAATATAGTGAGGCGAAAAAGATGATTAAAACCCCAATCGTCTCCGCCGCTAGCACAATAAAGATTTTAGGATCAATAAACCCAAATATAATTAGTAATAAACTATTTAAAAACAAAATACTTTTAATCGTAAACATAGATGTCTTCGATCTAATAAAGGTATTTCGTTCGTCGGTTATTTTGGTATGTACTTTAAGACAAAAGTCTTTATTTTTCAAAATTAAAATATAAGATATGATTTTTAAAACAATTGATATTTCACATAACGCAAACACAAGATAACGTAAGATGATATAGGTATAACCAAATTGTTTTTGTAAGAAAGCTTCAAGGGAGGCCACGATTAAAATTGGCAAGAGAGTGGCAAGACACATCAAGACGAGTTTTATTTTCGTTATCCTTTTGAAGCGTTCTATGTTACTATTCATTATTCATTATCCTCCAATAAAAATAAATCTTCGACATGAACTTTAAAAATTTGGGCCATCTTTATAGCAAGGGGTAAGCTCGCCACATATCTGCCTTGTTCAATCGAAATAATGGTTTGTCTAGTAACTCCTAAGGCTTTAGCGAGGCCTTCTTGGGTCATTTTAGCCGCTTTACGATAAGTGTATACTTTATTAATCATATTAAGACCCTACCTCTATTTTTTCAAGTATTGGCAGAAGTTGTTTTGTAATATCACTAATAGTATCTAGGCTAAAAGGATCTGGTAAATTTACCTCTTTTAGTAAACTTAAAAATGGCTTAGTTCCGCCTAAAGCGCATAGCTTTTTATATCTTTCCCAGGCCTCAAAATGATCATTTATATCAGCTAAGAAAAAGGAAAGGGCACATAGACCAGCAAGGGCGTAGTCAATGTAGTAAAACGGGCTTGAAAAAATATGACCTTGTTTATACCAGAAGGTGCCTGAAGCAGTAAAGGAACACTCCCCGTAATCACGCCACGGAAGGTAGATTTTTTCGAGGTCTTGCCAGGCCTTTTTTAAATCAGTTATGGTATAGCTTGGATTTTCATAGGCAATATGTTGGAAGTGGTCGACACAACAAGCATAAGGTAAGAAGGTAAGCTCATCTTCAATATGAGACACTATGTATTTTTTAGTATCTTCTAAAAAGAACTTATTTAAATAAGGGTAGGCAAAAAACTCCATTGAAGTAGAGTGAATTTCGGCCGCTTCCATCGTTGGGAAAATTAGATCAGGATCGTCAATCTTTTTAGAAGCATAGTAATACATAAAGGCGTGCCCGGCCTCATGAGTCAAGGTATTAACATCGTCACTTGTCTTATTAAAGTTTGCAAAAATAAAAGGTACCTTGTATTTAGGAAAAGCTGTACAATAGCCACCTGACATTTTGCCAGGCCTTGTTTCAAGATCCATTAGTTCATCTTTTAACATGACGTTAAAGAACTCTTTGGTTTCTTCGCTCATTTCGCTATACATTTCGAGTGCCTTTTGAACTAAAACATCTGTGTCAAACTTAGGAGTAGGATTCCCATCTTTAAAAGAAAGGGAAAAATCATACATTTTAGGATCTTTTATGCCAATTCTTTTAGCGTGTTTTTTAAAGATATCAGAGGCAATTGGGACAATATTTTTAACTATACCTTGACGGAAGTTTTTAACTTTATCTTTATCGTAGTCTAGTCGTTCGAGTCTCAAGTAGCCTAGTTCGACCCCGCCTTTAAGTCCTAGTTCGTGCGCGATTTTTGTTCTAACCTGGATTAAATTTAGATAGATTTCGCCAATTTCATCATCGATACTAGCCATAAAATTATCGACCGCAACAGCGGCTTTTTTTCTTGTCTCCCTATCTAAATTTTGGCCAAATTTAGCCATTTGACTTAGGTTATAAGTCTTGCCTTCAAAAGAAATTTTAGCGCCCGCAATCAAGGTGTCATATCTATCTGAAAGTTTTTGTTCTAAAACTAAAAGGTTAGCTATTTTATCATTAAAACACTTATAATTTAGTTCTAATTTTTTAAAGTAGTAACTACCGTATTCTTTTTCCAGTAGAGGCCTTTTATTGTGTTTTAGCAAGATCTCATTAAAACTATTTTCAATTTTTTGTGTAATAGGTGAATTTTCCGTTAAGAAATTAAACTCTTCGTTATAAAAGGTATCATTAGTATTTATTGTGTGTCTTACTTCACACAAAGAAAATAAGGTATCTAAGTTAGATTTATTTTCTTTAAAAGTCTCAATTAGATTTTTTAAAGTAGTAAGATCAGCTTCCTTTTGAATCTTATCTAATAAGCAATTTTGGGTCTTTTCATATGTCACAAGATCGGGTCTTTCATATGGCATATCTTTAAATTTCATTATAGCACCTACTTAACTACGTAAAGTATACCAATTGTTCCTTGGCCACAGTGGGAACTGATAACACAACCAGCATAAGTATTATATAGTTTGATTCCTTTAGGTAAAAATTTTAATAATTCAGTTTCTAAATATTTGGCGTCTTCATCATTAAGTGAATGGGTAACAAAGACGTTTTCCGGCTCGATATTATCAAGGTCATTTTTAACCATATTTAATAACATATTTAAGGCATTAATCATTTTGCCGCGGGCTTTAGGACCAACACTCATTTTACCGTCTCTAACTTCAATAATTGGTTTAATTTTAAACATCTTACCAACAAAATTCGTAAGTCCACTACATCTCCCGCCTTTATATAGATAGTCAAGTGTTGGGATTGCAAATTGAACCTTTACTTTTTGTCGGTAGACTTCAATATCTTTCGTGATTTCTTCAAGGCTTTTGCCTTCTTTTACTAGTTTAGCCATTCTAAGTAAAATTAAGCCAATCCCGGTTGATAAGTTCATAGAATCAACGACACTGATTCTCTCGGGGTCTAGTTCCTCGGCGGCTAGTCTAGCATTGTTAAAAGTAGAAGACATTGCTTTAGAAATACCGGTATAAATAATGTCATAACCCTCATTTAAGTATTTTTCAAAGACTTGCATAAAATCATTAATAGTAAGAGCTGATGTTTTAGGTAAAACTTTATATTCTTCAACCTTTTGATATAAAGTTTTAGGATCAAGCTCTACCCCGTCTTTATAAGAATGATCAGGAAAACTTACATATAAAGGAATAACTTCAATATCATTTTCCTTAATGAGTTCTGGTGATAAGTCACATGTTGAATCAGAAATAATTTTAATTTTAGCCATTGTAAATGACCTCCCTTTTTGCTAAATTATACTATAATTTTAGTTAATAGTAAAAAACTTTTGTTAAAAATGAGATATTTTTCCTGACTTATAGTATAATTTAGATAGATGGTGGTGATTTTATGCGGGCTATTTTAGTAGGTATTACGAATAAAAATGATTTTTTTGATATTGATTATTCCTTGCATGAGCTTAAAAAACTAGCGGAGACACTAGACTATCAAATTGTTTATAACATTAGACAGTCTAAGGATAAGCCAGATCCAGCCACTTTTATTGGCAGTGGGAAGGTTTATGAACTCTCTAAACTAATTAGCGAATATAAGTGTGAGATTGTGATTTTTGATGATGTTTTAACGCCAGCTCAAAATAGAAATTTAGAAGAAATCTTAAAGATCAAAGTTATTGATAGAACTTATTTAATTTTAGAAATCTTTAACAAAAGAGCGAAGACAAAGGAAGCGAAATACGAAATAGCTTTAGCAAGATATAAATACTTACTCCCCCGAATTGGCTTAATGCGGGAAGAAGAATCTAGAAGTGGTGGTACTAGTGGCAGTATGTCTGCGCGTGGTAGTGGGGAAACTCAACAAGAGCTTGATAGACGTCATTTATTAGAGGCTATAAATAAGCTAGAAGTTGAGTTAAAAAACATCAGAAGGCAAAAGTTAAATCAAATTAATAGACGTAAAAAAAATAGTATTCCAATTGTGTCTTTAGTTGGGTATACTAATGCTGGTAAGAGTTCAACAATGAATTCTTTAATTGATTATTTAAATGTGGGTGACGCTAAAAAAGTCTTAGAAAAAGATTGTTTGTTCGCCACGCTTGATACTTATTCAAGACACTTAAAATATAACAATTTAAACTTTATTTTAACGGATACCATTGGCTTTGTCTCAAAACTACCAACGACTTTAATTAATTCTTTTTACTTTACACTAGAAGAAGTAAGAAACTCTGATTTAATTGTTTATGTTGTTGATATCTCATCTAATTATGCCTTAGAAGAATTTATAGTCGCCTATAAAGTTTTAGGGGCGATTGGGGCAAGTCAAATTCCTTTTATTGTGGCTTTCACCAAAATAGATAAATTAGAAGAAAGAAGAACTATGTTACCAACCGAGATCTTAAATTTTATTAGCAAAAATATTAATTCCGATATTAAGTATAAAGAATATAATTTTACCTTTATTGATAATAAAAGTAGGATGGGCATCAATCATTTAATTGAAGCTATTTATAAAGCCCTAAGCCAAAACTTCTTACATCTATATCTTAAAGTACCATATACCGATGGGAAGGTTATTAACGTGATTGAAGAACACGCCCAAATTGTGGCCAAAACGTATTTAGATAATGAAATTTTTTATGATATTTATACCGATGAATTATATTATCCGATCTATTTAAAATATGAAGAACCTAACAAGCTAAAAGTAGCTTAGTTAAAAGAAAAAACCCTAAGTTTAGACTTAGGGTTTTTATTAATCTAATTCGAGTTTACCAGTATATAATTGGTAATATATTCCTTTTTGGGCTAAAAGCTCTTCGTGGGTTCCTCTTTCAATAATCTTGCCGTGTTCTAAGACCATAATCGCATTAGCATTTTTAATGGTTGATAGCCTATGGGCAATCATAAAGACGGTTCTACCCTCCATTAGTTTATCCATACCCTTTTCTACTAGGGCTTCGGTTCTTGTATCAATTGAAGAAGTAGCTTCATCTAAGATTAAAACCGGGAGATCCGCAATCATAGCTCTCGCAATTGAGATAAGTTGACGTTGTCCTTGACTTAAGTTAGACCCATCACCGGTAATATAGGTATTATAGCCATTAGGAAGCTTTCTAATAAAGGAGTCGGCGTTGGCGAGCTTTGCCGCGGCTACAACTTCGTCATCAGTGGCTTCTAGTTTACCGTATTTAATATTTTCTTTAATTGTACCTGTAAATAAGTGGGTATCTTGTAAAACAATCCCTAAAGAGTGTCTAAGGTCATGTTTTTTGATTGCTCTAATATCTATACCATCATAAGTAATAGAACCATTTTCAATTTCGTAGAATCTATTAATTAGGTTAGTAATAGTCGTTTTACCAGCCCCAGTTGAACCAACAAAGGCAATCTTTTGACCCGGCTTTGCGTACAAAGAAAGGTTAGTTAAGATTGGCTTATCTTTAAAGTAGGAGAAGTCAACATTATAAAATCTCACGTCCCCTTTTAAAGGTACTAAAATGTCATCAGTTTTCTTCCAAGCCCATTTACCGGTCTTTTCGTTCACTTCAATTAAGTGATTGTTTTCACCCTTAACATTTACTAAAGTGACGTTACCATTATCAATTTCGGGCTTTTCATTAATCAAGCTAAAGATTCGCTCGGCGCCGGCCAAACCACCAAGAATCAGATTTGATTGTTGAGTGAATTGGTTAATAGGTAAGGTTGCCTGTCTTACAAAGACGAGGTAGGCAGCCATATCAGCGGCGGCAAAAGAGATGCCCATTAATGGGTTAATAACTAATAGACCACCAATAATAGCCACAATAGCGTAGTTAAGATAAGAAACAGAGACAACAAACGGTACCATAGAGAAAGAATAACGAAGGGCGGTTTCCCCGACTTTTTGTAAGAAGTCATTTTGTTTTTCAAAAGACTTAATGTTTTCTTCCTCGTGGTTAAACACCATAACAACTTTTTGACCACTGAGGCTTTCTTCGACAAAGCCATTTAAGTTAGCCATGGCCTCTTGTTGTTGTTCAAAGTTACGTTTAGCTTTTTTACTAGCATAAACGACGTAGACAAAGATAATAATGTAGAAGATTGTACATAAAATTGATAACAACCAGTTTAAGACAAAGAGTAAGACAAAGAGTCCCACAATTTGAATGAAGTTAGAGATAATCATCGCGAAGGCATTATTCATCGCGTCTGACAACATATCGATATCGTTAGTGTAGTTAGACATGATTTGCCCATGCGTCCTGTAATCAAAGAAGGAAAGCGGCAGAGTTTCCATTTTACTAAACATATCGCGTCTTAACTCGTAGACTACTTTTTGGGCTAGGTAAACCATAATTTGGGTATAGCCTAGTGTTGACAAGGCCCCCGCGGCGTATATTCCTACTTCAATTAAAATAAACTGCCATAAGTTCTTAAAAGCCTCCGCGTCTTCGGCCATACTAATAATGTATCTAAACATATAGGTACCAATTAGATTACCTAAGGCGGAGATGGTTACTAAGATAGCTACAACTAAAAGTAATATTTTATGCGCACCTAAGTAGTGAAGGAATTGTTTAGCTGTTCCTTTTAAATTCTTAGGCCTTTTCGAATTAACAATTGGCGGCATCACTAACACCTCCTAATTGCGTATTATAAAGATCTTGATAGATTTCATTACGTTCTAATAGTTCCTTATGGGTACCAACATCTTCTATCTTACCATTATCAATAATAATAATCATATCGGCTCCCATAACGGAAGTAATCCTTTGGGCAATAATAATATTAGTTAGACCTTTTAAGCTTCTAATATTTGTTAAAATCTTTCTTTCGGTTTCCATATCACAGGCACTAGTTGAATCATCAAAGATGATGATTTTAGGATTCTTTAAAAGAGATCTCGCAATACATAATCTTTGTTTCTGACCCCCGGATACGTTAACCCCGCCTTGCCCAAGATCATAATCAAGACCTCCTGGTAAACGACCAATAAATTCGTCCGCACAAGACATTGCTAGAGCGTGGTTAAGTTCTTCATCCGTGGCGTCTTTTTTACCCCACTTGAGGTTATCTCTAATCGTCCCACTAAATAAGACATTATTTTGTAAGACAATGGAAATAGAATCTCTTAAGTTCTTTAGTTCGTAATCTTTAACATTTTTCCCGTCAATTAAGACTTCACCTTTGGTGGTATCATATAGTCTTAATATTAAAGAAACAAAGGTTGATTTAGCACTACCAGTCCCACCTAAAATGCCAACGCTCATGCCAGCATCAATATGAATATTGATATCAGATAAGACGTATTCCATACTGTTTTCTTTATATTTAAAGGAAACATCTTTAAAATCGATCGTGCCGTTTTTAACTTCTTTAATCCCGTCCGGATTTTCTTTAATGGTTGGCTCTTCCCTAAAGACTTCGCAAAGTCTCGTTGAAGAAGCAAATGATCTATTAACAAGTAAGAAGACGTTAGAAAACATCATTAAAGAGTTTAAAATCTGTAAAATATAAGATAACAAGGCTGATAACGTCCCTACCCCTAAGCCATCATAATGAATAGCTAAAGAGCCAAGGTATAAAATTAAAACGGTAACGGCATACATAACTAGTTGGAAAGAAGGTTGGTTTAACTGAGCCACTCTAAAGGTGTATTTGGTTACGTCCATAACGTTCGTGTTCGCCTTGTTAAACTTTTCTTTTTCAAACTCTTCCCTAACATAGCTTTTAACTGTTCTAATCGCGTTTACGTTTTCTCTTACGACGCGGTTAACATCATCAATACTCTTTTGAATAATACTATATTTAGAAGCCGTTCTTTTAACAACTAAGAATAAGATGATGCCTAAAACCGGGATCGCACATAAGAAGACCCAAGCGATACTAGGCGCCATCGCGAAGGATAGGCCTACCCCCATTAGTAACATAATAGGGGACCGGCAGATAGGCCTAATCCCGCCCGCTAAGGTGTTTTGCATAATCTGGACATCGTTAGTAACACGTGTGATTAAAGAAGATGATTCAAAGTGATCAATGTTTGCAAAACTATAGGTTTGAATCTTTTTGAAGACTTCACTTCTTAATTTGTGAGAAAACTTGGTGACTAGTCGCGCATTAGAGCGTGAGAAGAAGTGGCCAGTTATTAAACTAATAATCGCACAAGCGACGATTAAGCTACCACTAATCCAAATTTGGTTGACGTCTTTTTGCTCAATTCCCTTATCAATAATATCACTCATTAAAAACGGAATAATAAGCTCAAAAACTGTTTCTACAATAACTAAGGTTAAGGTTATGATTAAGTCCTTCTTAAAATATTTAAGGTAACTTAGGATAAACTTTAAATCTTTCATAATAATTTAAAGATAGCTTACTTATCTACCTTTAAAATCGCCTCCTTGATTAGACTTGGGAGCAATTTAGCGTGCTCTTTAGAAATAGAACAAATAGCTACTCTAATGGCTTTACCAACCGGGGCTACATGGACTTTTTTAGTTACTAAATAATCGTAAACAGCCTCATCGTTTTTACAAGGCACTGTCACAAAAAAGCCACATTTAAAAGGCAAGGTTTTTAAGCCAATCTTTTCACTTTCTGCAATAAAGATATCTGATCTTTCTTTGATAAACTTAGATACGTCAGCTATTTCTTTCTTAAAGTCGGTAAGATAGGGCTCTTCCCCTAAAACTTTCGCCACCAAATACATGCCATAAGTTGAACACATAGAGTATTTCGCTCTTGCACTAAATTGACAGCTATCTAAAAATTCCGTTATGGTGTCTTTATCTTTACTAAGACCCATCATAGCACCAATTCTTAGACCATATAGCCCTAAGGTTTTTGAACCACTAAAGCCTAAAATTGTAAAGACGTGTTCATTTAATAATCTAAAATCATAGATTGTTTGTCTTGTAAAGTCATAACCCCTTTTATCATAATCGATATAAGCCATATCATAAAATAAAATGAAAGGGTGATCTTTTGTCGCGACTTCATTAATAATTTCAATTAGGCCTTGCCACTCTTCTCTAGTTAAGCAGTAGCCGGTTGGGTTGTGACAAGGGTCATTTACGACCATTACAATTCTAGCTTGATTTTTTTGAAGTTCTAAAATAGTACCCTTTAATTCAGCTAAATTAAAAGTACCCTTATCATTAAACATCTTATAAGTGGTGTAACCTAGATGGTTTTCATAAGCCATTTGGATGTAGTTTGACCACATCTCATCAGGTAATAGGACTATTTCACCTGGATTTAAGTAGTTAGAAAAGGCATTACTAATGGCTCCACTACCACCCGGTGTCGCAATCGTTTCTAGGTATTCATTCTTTTTAAAATAATCATAATACTGGCCAAAAACCCACTTAGGTACAGCCTTGCAAAAAGGCTTAATACCAACAGAATTAGTGTAGGGGAATTTTTCCTCGTTCTTTAAAATTTTATCAACGGCGTCTACACTTTTAAAAGTATAAAATTCCTCGTTATCATCGTATAACATTCCGATAGTAGCGTTAATTACACTCTTATCTTTACTCTTAGCCTCTTTGGCTATGACAGATTTAAAGATAATACTTGAATTATCTTTTTTACTTTTGGCAAAATCAGTTACAAATTTCATAAAAGCCTCCCTAATAATTTTTAATTATAGCACTAAACAAAGAAAAGTTGTAGATAATAACAACAAATTTATTTTATTTACTAGGTATTTATGCTATAATTCTTTAGAAACGGAGTGAAGAAAAATGGCAAATGTTTTATCTGAACAAGAACGAATTAGAAGAGAAAAATTAAACTATTTGAAAGAAAAGGGAATTAAGCCTTTTGGCCAAAAATATGATAGAACGGATAATTCTAAAACTATCCTCGAAAAATATGATAAATATACCAAAGAAGAACTAGAAGAACATAAGTTTCTAGTTCGTGTGGCCGGCAGAATGGTTGCCAAAAGAAGACAAGGACAAATTGGCTTTATTAATTTACAAGACAAATACGGTCAAATCCAATGTTATATTGCGAAAGACATGATTGGTGAAGATATCTATGATGTCTTTATCAAATCAGATATTGGGGATATCTTAGGTATTAAGGGTTATGTTATGCGGACTAATACGAACCAAATAACTGTTAAATGCGAAGAATTTACCCATTTAAGTAAGGCTTTAAGACCACTACCAGAAAAATTCCACGGCCTACAAGATGTCGAAGAAGCACGACGCAGAAGATATGTTGATCTAATCGTTAATGAAGAAAGTAGAAAGGTCGCATTTATGAGACCACGTATTGTTAGAGCTGTTCAACACTTCTTTGATGGGAGAGGTTTTGTCGAAGTAGAAACCCCGGTATTACAACCTATTTTAGGAGGTGCGGCCGCTAGACCTTTCGTTACACATCACAATGCCTTAGATATGGAATTTTATTTAAGAATCGCGACGGAGCTTCCTTTAAAACGTTTAATTGTTGGTGGTATGGAAGCGGTATATGAAATTGGTAGACTTTTCAGAAATGAAGGGGTTGACGCTAAGCATAATCCGGAATTTACGACCGTTGAAGCTTACCAAGCTTACGGTGATATGTATACAATGATGGATTTAATTGAAGACTTCTTTAAATTTGTGACAAATGAAGTTTTAGGTACTAACATTGTTGAATTTGATGGTCATACTTACGATTTATCAAAATTTAAAAGAGTCCACATGGTTGACTTAGTTAAGGCCAAAACAGGTGTTGATTTCTTTAAAGAAATGACTTTTGAAGAAGCGAAAGAACTTGCGAAAGAACATGACGTCGAAGTACCTAATCACTTTACAGGTGTTGGTCATATTATTAATGCCTTCTTTGAAAAGTATTGTGAGGATGACTTAATTGAACCAACGCTTGTTTATGGGCACCCGGTAGAGATTTCTCCACTTGCAAAAAGAAACGACAAAGACCCACGCTTTACGGATCGTTTTGAATGCTATATCGGGGGAACGGAATACTGTAATGCCTTTAGTGAATTAAATGACCCAATTGATCAATTACATCGTTTTGAAGAACAATTAGAAGAAAGAAAACTTGGTAACGATGAAGCCTGTGAAATTGATTATGACTTCGTGGAAGCCCTAGAATACGGCATGCCGCCAACAGGGGGTATTGGGATTGGGATTGACCGTTTAGTAATGTTACTAACAGGCAAGACTAATATTCGTGATGTTATTTTATTCCCACATAATAGACAAAGAGGAAATAATTAATGGATTCTTTAACTGATTACGCTAATTGGAAAAAAGAGAAGTCTAGTTTAATTACTACTTTAAAAGAATTAGATAGTAATATTATAAAAAGATATAACAATGTTTTAGCCGTCCTAGATCATCTCTATGATTTAGCTATAAATAAGAAAAAACAGTTATCCGAAGATGAAAGTGTCATTTTTGATGTGGGTCTTGAATATTTAGATAATAATTTTATTACACTTGAAGATATCTTAAAAAAATATTGCCATAATAATGTTAATGAAATGGAAAAATCAGCCAAGGCGGTCAATTTATTACTTTACGCCATGGATTTAGAAGATGAGTTTTTAAATAACGTTTCAGATAGTGATCCTAATATTAGGACTGACTTAGAAGAGTTAGAAGACTTTGAAGAAGTCTTATATGACTATATCGTTAAACAAAAAGACGTCGAAGACGCCTTAGCTGCTAAGCTTGATGATATTACAATTAAGATTTTTACAAAACACCATATTGAAATTAACCCGATTGATTCTATCTTTTATGATATTGCGGAAACTTATGGTCTAAATAACAATGATACTTTTGATTTCAACAAGTATTTTAATGATAAGATAGCTCATGATAAGACTTGCGACCACGAAGGACATTAAAAGTATTTTAACAATCGTTGAGGATGCTAGATCTCAAATTACTAAGCTTGGCTTTTCTCAGTGGACTAAAGAAAGTAACTACCCAAATGAAGATACCTTCATGATAGATATTAGTAAAGATTCTTTATATGTCTATACTAAAAATGACCTAGTTTTAGGTATGTTTGTGATAGATAAAGAACATAATTTTGATTATGACAACATTGAAGGAAATTGGCTTAGTTTAGGCAAATATTATACAGTACATAGACTTGCCGTCAAAGAAGAAACCCGTCATTTAGGAATAGGACTAAAAATGCTTGAGTTTGCCAAAAATATCGCTTTAAAAAATAAGGTTAGTTTAAGAATTGATACGCATCCTAAAAACACACCAATGCTTAATTTAATTAAGAAAGCTAATTTTAAATACTGTGGTTTAATTAGACTAAAAAAAGAAAAGGTTGAACCCGAAAGAAAGGCTTATGAAATGGTACTTGTATGAAAGTTTTATTGTATTCGGAAAATCAAAGAACCTTTAAAAAAAGTGGAATAGGACATGCCTTATTGCAACAACAAGATGCCTTAAATCAAAATGGTATTGAAGTAACTTTTGACAAAAATGATACTTTTGATCTTTGCCATTTTAATACCTTACTTGGTAAAAGTTATCGCTTTTTAAAAAAACTAAAAAAGAAAGGCATTCCTTATTTAGTGCATGGGCATTCAACTAAAGAAGACTTTTTAAATTCTTTTAAATTTTCTAATAGTTTTTTATCACCTTGGTTTAATCATAATATTTTAAGAATGTACAATAATACTAACTATATTGTAACGCCTACTACTTATTCTAAATCACTAATTGAATCATATGGCGTTAAGGCTAAAGTATATGCGATATCTAACGGGATAAATGTTAAAAAGTACGAAGAACAAATGAAATATACTAAAGAGGAAGAGGAAGACTTCTATAAGTTTTTAAATATTAATAAAGATGATAAATTTATTATTGGGATGGGCTTTTACTTTGTGAGAAAGGGTCTAATTGACTTTATGGAAGTAGCTAGAAGTTTTCCGGATATTAAATTTATTTGGTTTGGGAAAAGATATCCTTTTATAACGTCTAGACCTATTATGAAGGCTCTTAGACATAAACCTAAAAATGTCTTATTACCTGGCTATATTAATACTAATTATAAGAAGATAGCTTTTGCGAAAGCTAGTTTGTTTTTCTTTCCTTCTTATGAAGAAACAGAGGGTATTGTCACCCTAGAAGCTTTAGCATCTAAACTACCTCTTTTAGTTAGAGATATCAAGGTTTATGATGGTTGGTTAAAAAAAGATTATAACTGCCATATGGCAACAGATAACAAGGGTTTTATTGAAGAAATCAAAAAAATATTAACAACTGATCAAACGAAGATGGTTGAAAATGGCTACCAAGTTGTTTTAGAAAGAGATTTAAAAATAATCGGAGCTAAACTAAAAAAAGTCTATGAGGAAGTTTTAGCAAAATAAAGAGGAGTTGCAAATATTGCAATTCCTCTTTTTAATTTGTTTAGCATTGCATTAGCAGGTTATTGCCTTTATCATCATAATTAACACCTAAATACGCATTTACTTTTTAATTGCTATAAACTAAAATTTAACTAGAGGTGGTATTATGAGCTTTAAAAAGCTAACAGTATTATTTACGTTACTCTTAATTTTTATGTTGGCTTCTTGCGGGGGAGATATGCGAAGTTGGCCTTATGTCGATTTAGATTTTGATATTGATGATGTTACTTGTATTTACATTGATTATTTAAATCGCCAAGATGAGTCTATGTCTTTCAAGTGCTATTCAATACAAATGGAAGGTTTTAATAGTTCTGTTGACTTTTTAGAAACTTTTCATACTAACCCTAGGACTATTAATAAAAATGTCAGTGATTTTAATCGAAGAATTTCTTTCTATTTTATTCTTGCTGACAAAAGTGTAATTGATTTTAAGGCCTATTACTATAGCGGAGCTCGAACGTATTTTTGGTACAATGATGAATTGCGTTTATTTCCTGCTGATTTTGGTGGTTGTTTTTTAGATTTCATTGAACGAGAAAATACTTATTTTACATTTTTTTAGATAAAGGTGGTTTGTATCATGTTACTTGGTTGTTTGTTAGGAATTGGTTTATTAGGTATTAACACTTTAATTGTAATGCCTAATGTTAAAAATACGGAAGATATTTTACTTTTAGAAACTAAAGAAATTTGTTTTAACGCAGCTTTGGAAGAGGTATTTCTAATCCTGTTAGCAGTGTTTATGAATTAAAAGATCTTTCAGGGAATACCTTTTATGTCCAAACTGGAAAAGTTAATGGATTTATGGTTTTTGATCCAGTCGTTAATAATTTTATTGAGAAATCTAGTGAATTTGTATCACCATACGATTTTAGTGATGTAGGTAACCATGATTATTATTACTTTGGACCTATGAACTATTATGAAAGAATAGGAAATTGCTTTTATTCTTTGCTTGATAAAACTTATGTTGACTTAGACTATGTCTATGCATTACAAGATATTTTTGATGACGAGTTAAATACGTTTAGGTCTTCTCAATCGGTAGAAGCTTACAAAGATTATTGTAAATCTATTTCTATTACCACAACCTCTATTGATGTTGACGATAAAACGTATATTAATAATTATCAATATATTAGGGATGCCATACATCCAAAAAATAATAACGATTCTTGTGGCTATGTTGCCGGTTCACTAATTCTTTATTATTGGGACAAGACGATGCATAAAGGTACTGTCCAACCACAATATTTAGATGAAAACGGAAACTTAAATATGACAAAGTCGATTGATCCAGAACATAATTTAAAAGATAAGCTAGTAGAACTAGCCGGTGGAGAACCTTCATCTTGGGGCCTTACAGTGAGAGACGCCCTTTTAGATTATTGCAAAGAATATGGGATAGGTGCTTCTTCGGCATATTATTTTGGCAAGATAGGTTTGGATAACGAATTAGCTAATGACAGGCCTGCCATTATTTTTGGTGCTCTTCCTAATGAAAGCAGTGGTAGTGGATTTATTTCACATGCTGTTGTTGCTTACGGCATTGAGCATGAATGGTGGGGCGGTTACTATATCGTAAATTATGGCTGGGATAGTAATACGGCAGAAGTTTCTTTAGGATTTGGTTTTGTTGGCTCTGTTTGCTTATTTCAGTTAAGTGATGATTATGCTAAAACTTATACGGTAGTTCCGACTGACTATGGTTACCCTGATGCTTATTCTAGTGTACCAACCAATAAAACAATTATTTCAGCAAGTGGCCTAACCTTTGACACTACTAGATTAAGAACGGGTTATATTCACAATGAGTATATTACCATGTCTCCTCGAAAAGAAGGATATGGCACTGCCTATATTGATTATTATTTTAAAAACCCTGTAACTAGCATTGATGTAGATCTTTCCTATTGGAGCGATGATGAAAAATATTATGCATCTGATGAGCCTAAAGCTAGTATTTTATATTATAGATTATGTGAAGACACGCCAATTGAAGTCTTTGATTTACTCACTGCTGATTTGCCAACTGATAGAACTAATCAAAAAACCTATCGTTTAGATTTCCCTGGCGGTACAAGACATATTAGGTTTTATACGCATTTTAATTACATGACAGGTAAGACTGATAGAAATAAAGGCAGAATTTGTATTGGACCTATGAGTATTTCTACCTATTGGTAATTATTATTAAAAACAGCTAAAAAACAGGGTAGATGCTACAAATTTAAATATTAAAAAATCCGATTTTTCGCGCAGTTAGAACGTAAATCGGATTTTATTATTATAAAAGTGTTGAAAAAGAGATATTTAAATTTTGGAAAGATTAGGTGTTGATTTTTTAAATTACTACCTAAGTAGTATGGGTAAATATAGTGTCTTATATCGACTTATATGTATATAAAAAGAAAGGGAAAGTAAAGCTTTCCCCTATTTTATTTATAAACCTAATAATTTTTTGCAATAATCTTTAATTGGACCGTCCTTAGCGTCAGTGAAGAAGTTATTTTTAAAAGAATCACGATCAATGGTCTCTTTTAATAAGTTTTGATCAATATTTTTTAAGATATGTAACATATCAGTATGAGAAACTTCTTTAACTTGATCTAAAATTTTTTTGTTAGTTTGTTCAGGAATGGCTCTTTCTTTAGGATAGCCTTGCCCTTTAGGACCGCCAAATAATTTTTCGAAGCAATATTCTAAGTTTAGTTCAGCACCCCAGCCAAAGCCTTTCGCAAATGGGAAGGCTGCCGCATTACCATCATTGATTTGGTTAAACATGTAAGCATCAGATGGGTCAACGATATGGCCACATAATACTTTAGGGAAGGAATTTAAAGCTAACATTGCCCCTTCACCAGTCCCACAGCCGGTAACGACAAAGTCACAAGCATCAGCGTTTAGTAGAATAGCGGCAAGTAGGCCGTTTTGAACATAAGTTAGTGGCTTATCATCCGCACTAAACATACCGTAGTTTTTAACAGTATGGCCATATTTTTCTGCCACATTTTGTAAAGTAGTAAAAATTAATGAGTTTTTACTAGCTTGAGAGTTTTCGTTTATTAAAACAATACGCATTTTAATCTCCTATTTAGCAAGCTTTGCCAACTGAGCCAAAGATAGCCATTTTTTCTTTTACTAATTTAGTGATAGCTTCGGTACCAGGAGCTAATAATTTCCGCGGATCAAAGCCTTTTTTAGCTTTATCCTTGCCTTCTTCAATATATTTTCTTGTAGCGGCTGCGAAAACTAATTGGCATTCCGTATTGACATTAATTTTGCAAACACCTAAACTAATAGCTTCCTTAATCATATCTTCAGGGATACCAGTACCACCGTGTAAGACAAGTGGCATACCAGGGCATTTTTCTTTAATCTTTTCAAGCACGTCAAAGTTAAGACCTGGCCAATTAGCTGGGTAAACACCGTGAATATTACCAATACCAGCAGCAAGCATATCAATACCTAACGCGGCAATTTTTTTGCATTCTTCAGGGTCAGCAAATTCACCCATGCCAATAACGCCGTCTTCCTCGCCACCAATAGAACCAACCTCAGCTTCAACAGAAGCATTATATTTTTTAGCAAGCTCCACAATTTCTACAGTCTTTTGGACATTTTCAGCAAATGGGTAGTGAGACCCGTCAAACATGACAGAAGTATAACCAGCAGCTAGGGCTGCTTTAGCACCTTCATAAGTCCCGTGATCTAAGTGTAAGGCAACCGGAACTGTGATGTTTAGTGTTTCAACCATGGCTTTTACCATAGAAGCTACTACTTTATAGCCAGTCATATATTTGTTAGCACCTTCAGATACACCTAGCATAACTGGTGATTTAGTTTCCTCCGCTGCTAATAAAATAGCCTTGGTCCATTCTAAGTTATTAATATTGAAGGCCCCAATTGCATAATGGCCTTCTCTAGCTTTTGCTACCATTTCTTTTGCGTTAACTAATGGCATAATAAAATCCCTCCAATTTTCATAAGAATTTTCCATAAATTATTATAGCTTAAACCGCTACCATTTTCAACTTATAGGAGCGGGTTTAGTATGAGAAAGAAAATTTTGTTAAGAGAAAGGAATGTAATAAATGTAATATTCTATCGCAATTAGAGGGATGATTTATTATTAAATTTTTATTGTTGTTTTGTGCTTTGTTTAATAGCACTACCAATTAAGCCAATAAATAAAGGATGAGCTCTATTTGGTCTTGATAAGAATTCCGGGTGGAACTGGCAGGCTACAAAGTAAGGGTGATTTTTAAGTTCAACTATTTCAACTAAGTTAGCTTGCGGATTAATACCACTAATAATTAGGTCTTTCGTAAATAATTCTCTAAAGTTATTATTAAATTCGTAACGATGACGATGTCTTTCTTTGATTAAATCTTTATTGTAAAGTTCTTTAACTTTTGTGTTATCAACTAATTTACAATCATATAGACCAAGCCTCAAAGTACCACCCATATTAATACCTTCATATTGACCAGGTAAGTAGTCAATAATTGGGTGGGTCGTATTAGGATCAATTTCCGTTGTATTAGCATCTAAATAGCCGAAGACATCTCTAGCATATTCGATACAAGCTAGATGCATCCCATAGCATATACCAAGGAAAGGTATTTTGTTTAATCTTGCATACTTGATTGCTAGTAATTTACCATATGTACCACGTTCGCCAAAGCCACCAGGAACTAGAATTCCATCAGCGTCTTTTAAGACTTCTTCGTAGTTTTCATCGGTTAATTTAGCTGAATCGATTGGCATTATTCTAACCTTTTTGTTGAAGTAGTATCCAGCATGTTTTAAGGCTTCATTAACCGAAATATAGGCATCTTGTAAAGAGACGTACTTACCCACTAAGGCAATTTTTACTTCACCCGTTAAATTTTTGATTCTATCAATCATTTGATTCCATTCGGTTAAGTTACAAGGCTTTGTTTCTAAACCAAAATGCTCACAAATTAAATCATCAATTTTTTGTTCATGTAAAGAAGTAGCTATTTCGTATAAAATTTTTGCGTCTTTAGCCTCAAAAACACATTTTTCTGGCACATCACAAAATAAAGCTATTTTATTTTTTTGTTCTTTTTTAATAGAAACTTCAGTTCTTAAGATAATCATGTCAGGCTGAATACCAAGACCTCTAAGTTCCTTTACGCTATGTTGGGTTGGTTTAGTTTTGATTTCCCCAGCCGCCTTTAAATAAGGGACTAAGGTGTTATGAATATAAAGAGTGTTATTATAGCCAAAATCACGTCTAGCTTGTCTAATAGCTTCTAAAAATGGAAGTGATTCAATATCCCCAACGGTACCACCAATTTCGGTAATGATGACATCAGCATTACTAACATCAGCCGCTTTTTTAAGCTTATTTTTAATTTCGTTAGTGATATGAGGAATAACTTGGACAGTAGCCCCTAAGTAGTCACCCCGTCTTTCTTTGGTGATGACGTTAGAATAAATTTTACCAGTTGTGATATTTGATTCCTTTGTTAAATTTTCATCGATAAATCTTTCGTAGTGTCCTAGGTCAAGGTCAGTTTCTGCCCCGTCGTCAGTTACAAAGACTTCCCCATGTTGGTAGGGTGACATCGTGCCAGGATCGACATTGATATAGGGGTCAAACTTTTGCATAAAGACTTTTAAACCCCTGTTTTTTAATAACCTACCGATACAAGAAGCAGCGATGCCTTTACCAAGTGAAGAAACAACACCACCTGTAACAAAAATGTATTTTGTTTGTTTTGCCATAATAACCTCCAGCATTCTATAAAAAATAAAAAGTTCTTCCCTGGGAAGAACTTGAGTGCCCTTGTTAATTATAGTAGAAATAACTACATAAAGCAAGCAAAGATTTTTTATTTTTCTTAAAGTTATTTGTAAAAGTAAATTCTGCTTATTATATTAAAACATTATTAATCTTCATTATTATCTATGGATCACATAAAAATAAATTAAGAAATAACTGCACCTGGAGTACCAACCCAGAATTTCCCGGAGCGTGACGATACATTATTTTCACTTTACAGTTATTTCTAATTTCATTCTAGCTGACTTTAAAAACAAAATCAAGCAAAGAAGAAAATCAATAATACTAAAAATTTGTTTACCTTTATGGTTTATTAATTTTAAAAATTGTTGCATAATAAGAATTTCCAACGATAAGTTGGCAGAAGCGGAGGAATAGGTTGATGGCAAACCAAAACTATCGAAGTGGAGGTTTTGTTATCTAAGCTAGGAGGATACTCGCATAGAGTATTTAGTCATTCTAGCCATTATAATGTTTATAATTTATATGGCAAAAAATGACAAAAATGATGATGACAAATAATTTGTTTATCGTCATCATGCAGATAACGACCTCCGCTGAGAAAAAGAAAGGAAGTGCCCCAAACACTTCCTTTCACTTTTATAGATAACTAACCTCAGAAAGCACATCGCCTTCTATCTATATTTTAAACAAAGTTTTAAAAAAGTCAACAAAAAAGTTAAATAACGGCTATAGTCATTTGTATGTGTATTGTATTAGGAAACAAGCCCAATTATAGCAGCAAATGCAGCTAAATATCAGTATGTGCTTTTTTAACATTGTAGTACGGACATTACTTTAGCGTAGTTTTTATTTTGGGCATCTCCCCAAATTAAGAACAGGTCGATAAACCACCAGATATCGCAACAACCAAGAGTTATTAATTTTACAAAACCTAGAAGAATATCACATATATAAAAGCGATCAATTCCTAATATACCAAAGAAAAAAGATAGTAATAAAGCAGTTGTGGAGTTTTTTAAAATCATATACTTTAATGTATCAGCTTTGTAAAAGTCAGCTTTAAGTAGTTTATCACGAATAAGGGAAGCTTGCTACTTGGTAACTTTTGGGCGTTTGCAAGCATAAATAGATCAACTTTGTCCTTTTCCATAGAATTATGAATAGCCTCTTTGATATGAATTGAAATACTAACTTATTCTATATATCTATAGATACATTGTCAACCATCTTCATTTTAATGTAATAAAAAAGTCTAACCAAGCGTTAGACATAATAATCAAAAGTGGTGCCCCAACCAAGAATCGAACTTGGATTTAAGCATTACCATTGCTTCGTTTTACCATTAAACTAAAAGGGCTTATGCAAATTATATCAATATTATTATCTAATTGCAAATAGAAAGTTTATTACGGCTAAAAATAGTTGTTAATAATAAGTTAATTTGTGATTGATTAAGAGAAGTAGAAGTTTACTTTAAGTAATAAAAGATATCACTTTTCCTTATAAAAATATTGATAATTCTTGTTGATTTTCCTAGCAATGATGTTGAAAAAAACGCTTTAGAGTTTTATAATATTAGGCGTAATCTCATATCTTAAGGAGGATATTATGAGTCAAGATAAAAAAAGAATGGCAGTTGATGGCAACTATGCCGCTGCTTATGCTGCCTATGCTTTTACCGAGGTAGCTGGCATCTACCCTATTACTCCGTCATCACCAATGGCTGAGTATACTGATGAATGGGCTGCTCAAGGCAAGAAAAATTTGTTTGGCATGCCTGTAAAAATTGTTGAAATGCAATCTGAAGGTGGGGCTGCAGGTACAGTTCATGGTTCACTTCAAGCTGGTGCTTTAACAACAACTTATACCGCATCTCAAGGTTTATTACTAAAGATTCCAAATATGTATAAGATTGCTGGTGAATGTTTACCAGGTGTTATTCATGTTTCTGCGCGTTCTATAGCTGCACAATCATTATCTATTTTTGGTGATCATCAAGATGTTATGGCTTGTCGTCAAACAGGCTTTGCAATGCTTTGTTCATCATCTGTTCAAGAAGTTATGGATTTAGCTGGTGTTGCACACTTATCTGCAATTAAGGCAAGTATTCCATTCTTACATTTCTTTGATGGTTTTAGAACTTCTCATGAAGTTAATACAATTGAAGCTATCGATTATTCTGTATTTGACAAACTATTAGATAAGGAAGCTGTTGCTAGATTTAGAGCTAACGCTCTTAACCCTGGCTTCCCTAAGACTCGTGGTACAGCTCAAAATGATGATGTTTATTTCCAAACTAGACAATTACAAGCTTTACAATATGCTAAAGTTCCAGCAATTGTTAAAGATTATATGGAAAAGATTTCTGAAGCTACGGGCCGTCACTATGAACCATATGTATACTATGGTGCTAAAGACGCTACTGATGTTTTAGTAGCAATGGGTTCTGTAACTCAAACAGCCCAAGAAGTAGTTGACTACTTAACAGCTAAAGGCAAAAAAGTAGGTTTAATGATCGTTCACCTATATCGTCCGTTTGCTAAAGAATACTTCTTAGAAGCAATGCCTAAGACTGTTAAGAGAATTGCTGTTCTAGATAGAACAATTGAACAAGGTTCAGTGGGTTGCCCACTATACCTAGATGTTCGTTCTATTTATTATGGTGAACCAAACGAACCATTAATCGTTGGTGGTATTTTCGGTCTTTCTTCAAAAGATACAACACCTGATATGGTTTATGCTGTTTATAAAAATCTAGCAAGCAAGTCACCTAAAGATCACTTCACCTTAGGTATTAATGATGATTTAGGTCATACTTCTCTTGATTATTCTGAACACATCGATACAGCTGATAAAGATACAACTGAATTATTATTCTTTGGTTTAGGTTCAGATGGTACTGTTGGGGCATGTAAGAATATTTCTAAGATTGTTGGTGACTATACTGATTTATACGCTCAATCTTATGCTGCTTATGACTCTAAGAAGTCAGGTGGTTCTACCCGTCTACATTTAAGATTTGGTAAGAATCCTATTAGATCTACTTACTTAGTAAATAACCCTCACTTTGTATCATGTTCTCTAGATGCTTACCTAAAGAAATTTGATATGATTGGTGGTCTTCGTGAAGGTGGTACTTTCTTACTTAACACTGTAGCTACACCTGAACAAATTGAAGATTTATTACCAAATTCATATAAGAAGATCTTAGCGGAAAGACATGCTAAATTCTATATTATTAATGCTTATCAAGCTGCAAAAGAATGTGGTTTCCGTCCAGGTCTTGGTGTTAATACGGTAATGCAATCAGCTTTCTTCAAGTTAAATCAAAACGTTATGCCTTATGATGAAGCTTGTGTTCATATGAAGGAATTTGCTACTAAGACCTATATGAAGAAGGGTGAAGATGTTGTAAAACAAAATCACTTAGCTATCGATCTTGGTGGTACGCGTTTAGTTGAAATTAAAGTTAAACCTGAATGGGCTAACTTAGATGTAACTCCAACTACTAAAGAAGATACTTCTAAACCTAAATTTGTTAGAGAAATTGCCGAAGTTATCGATTCAATTAAAGGTGATACACTTCCTGTATCAGTATTTAAAGATTACTTAGATGGCCATATGCCTCAGGGAACTGCTGCCTACGAAAAACGTGGCGTAGCAACTGATGTTCCTGCTTGGAATCCAGCCGCATGTATCCAATGTAATCAATGTGCGTTCGCATGTCCACATGCATGTATCCGTCCATTCTTATTAGATGAAAAAGAAGTAGCGGCAGCACCTGAAAACGTAAAAGCTACATTATTAGACGCAACAGGCTTCAAAGGTTATAAATATGCTATTTCTGTTTCAGTTCTAGATTGTACAGGCTGTGGTGTATGTTTAACAGTATGTCCTGGTAAACCTATGGGTAAAAATGAAGATGGTACAGTTAAGAAGGTTAAAGCTCTTACTAGTCATCCAATTGCACAAGCTCGTGCTAATGGTGAAGTTGAATCAGCTGAATACTTCTACAACCATGTAACTTATAAGAGTGATGTTGCTGGTAAGAAGAACGCTAAAAATGTTCAATTTGCTAAACCGTTATTTGAGTTCAGTGGTGCCTGCGGTGGTTGTGGTGAAACTCCTTATGTTAAAGCTGTTTCTCAATTATTTGGTAATAGAATGATGGTTGCTAACGCTACTGGTTGTTCATCAATCTATAGTGGTTCATATCCATCAAGCCCATATACAACTGATGCTAATGGTCGTGGTCCAGCTTGGGCTAACTCATTATTCGAAGATAATGCTGAATTTGGTTTCGGTATGGAAATTGCTTATACAACAATGCGTGACCGTGTTCAAACAATCATGGTTAACCATTATGCTGATATGCCTGCTGATACTAAAGCTCTATGTGAAGACTGGGTTGCCCATAGAGAAGATGGTGAATATACCCTTGCTTTAGCACCAAAACTAGAAGCTGCTTTATCAGCTATCGATGCTGATTACGCAAAAGACATCTTAAGCTTAAAACAATACTTCGTTAAATCATCTCAATGGATTATCGGTGGCGATGGTTGGGCTTACGATATCGGTTATGGCGGTTTAGATCACGTTATCGCTAATAACCAAGATGTAAATATCTTAGTTCTTGATACTGAAGTTTACTCTAACACCGGTGGTCAAGCTTCTAAATCAAGTCGTCTAGGCGCTATTGCTAAATTCGCTGCTTCTGGTAAACCTACTAAGAAGAAAGATTTAGCCTCTATCGCTATGAGTTATGGTCATGTTTATGTAGCTCAAATTTGCCATGGCTATAACCAAAATCAAGTAATTAAAGCTTTACAAGAAGCTGAAGCTTACCATGGTCCATCTATCGTTATTGCTTATGCTCCATGTATTGCTCATAACATTAAGAAAGGCTTATTCATGAGCCAAAACGAAGCTAAATTAGCTACTGAATGTGGTTATTGGCCAATCTTCAGATACAACCCTGATTTAGCTAAGGAAGGCAAGAACCCATTCACTCTTGACTCTAAAGAACCAGATTGGGATAAATATGAAGCATTCCTATTAAATGAAGGTCGTTATTCTCAATTAACTAAGATTAACCCTGAACATGCAAAAGAATTATTAGAATTAAATAAGACTGATGCTCAACGTCGTTATGCTAGATATAAAAAGATGGCAGAAGACCCACATTATGAAGGCTAATTAACATTCTAAATAAATTAAGAACCTAGGTTTATACTTAGGTTCTTTTTTTAATGCTTAAAAAGACTATTTATTTAAATGACTTTTAACCTAAAATAAGTTATAATATTTCTAGATAAAAAACACTTTAGTATAGCGTTTTTTAAGGAGCATGAAATGATCTCATTAAAAGATTACGATCTTATTATTTTTGATATGGATGGTCTAATGTTTGATACCGAAGCTTTAGCTGAGAATATATGGCTTGATATTTTTAAAGAACATAACTTAACCCCTAATAAAGAATTTCTTGACAGTATTAAAGGTAGAAATATTCCTGATTCGGAAGATTTTTTTAAGTTATATTATAACACGTCTATTAGTTTTCTAACCTTAAAAGAAGAATTAGACAAAAGGCTAGAGTATGAATTAAGACATAGGGGTGTTCCTTTAAAAAAAGGTTTAGTCGAATCCCTTGATTATTTAAAAGATTTAAACAAAACTTTAGCTGTAGCTTCCTCGTCAAATAAAGCTTTAATTTTAGCTAACTTAAAAGATACTAATTTATTACCTTACTTTTCTTATATTGTAAGTGGACAAGATTTTAAGCAAAGTAAGCCTAACCCGGAAATTTTTCTAAATGTCAGTACCCATTTTAAAATAGAACCTTCTAGAACGATTGTTTTAGAAGATAGTAAGGCAGGAATTGAAGCGGCTCTAAATGCTCATATGCAAGCTATTTGGGTGCCTGATTTAGTTAAGTTTCCTGTTCCTAAAGAAGTAATTAAAATAGATAGTTTATTAGATGTTTTAAATATTAAATAAAAGGAGGATGAAAAAATGATATTTAAAGACATTAAAGAAGTAAAATATGAAGGGCCTAAAAGTAAAAACCCGCTCGCATTTAAATTTTATGATGCAAATAAGGTTGTCCTAGGTAAAAAAATGAGTGAACATTTATCTTTTGCCTTAAGTTGGTGGCATACCCTAGGGGCAAATGGTACCGATATGTTTGGGGTGGGAACGATTGATAAAACCCTAGGCGAAGAACCTAACTCTATGGCTTTAGCGAAGAAAAAGGTTGATGCTGGGTTTGAAATGATGCAAAAACTAGGTATTAAATATTTTTGTTTTCATGATGTTGATTTAGTCCCAGAAGCTAAAGATATTAATGAAACTAATAAAAGATTAGATGAAATTTCTGATTATATTTTAGAAAAGATGAAGGGGACCGATATTAAATGTTTGTGGGGTACTGCTAATATGTTTGCCAACCCGCGTTTTATGAACGGGGCAGGTTCAACTAATGATGCTGATGTGTATTGTTTTGCTGCCGCGCAAATTAAAAAAGCCCTAGATATCACCGTTAAACTTGGTGGTAAGGGCTATGTTTTCTGGGGTGGTAGGGAAGGTTATGAAACCTTACTTAACACGGACGTTAAATTTGAGCTTGATAATATTGCCCGCCTTATGACAATGGCTAGAGACTACGGCAGGAAGATTGGATTTAAAGGTGATTTTTATATTGAACCAAAACCAAAAGAACCAATGAAACATCAATATGACTTTGATGCCGCAACGGCGATTGGCTTTTTAAGGCAATACCACCTAGATAAAGATTTCAAACTAAATATTGAAGCTAACCATGCGACTCTAGCTGGTCATACCTTCCAACATGACTTAAGGATTGCTAGTATTAATGGTATGCTTGGATCTATTGATGCGAACCAAGGTGATTATTTACTTGGTTGGGACACCGATGAATTCCCGTTTGATGTGTATACGGCTACTTATTGTATGCTAGAAGTTATAAATAATGGCGGCTTAACCGGTGGTTTTAACTTTGACGCAAAATGTAGAAGACCATCAAATACCTGGGAAGATGTTTTTGAAGCCTATATCTTAGGAATGGACACCTTTGCGCTTGGTCTATTGAATGCCGAAAAGATTATTAAAGACGGACGGTTAAAAGATTTCATCACGAAAAAGTACAGTTCCTTTAATGATGGTATTGGTAAAAAAATTGTAAATAATGAAACAACTTTAGAAGAATTAGCTGAATACGCCGCTAAGAAAAAAGAAGTAGAAACTCCAAGTTCAGGGCGTCAAGAATACTTAGAAGCGGTTGTAAATCAAATCTTATTTGGTAATTAAAATGTATTTAGGTCTTGATTTAGGTACTAGTGCCTTAAAGGCTTTAGTAGCTGATATAAATGGTAATATTATTAAAGAAGCTAGTGCTAGCTACCTAGTTAAATATGTTTTAAATAACGGGACGGAACAAGATCCTAAAGATTGGCTTTTAGCTTTAGATAAGGTTTTAAAAGACTTAAAACCCTATCTTAGTGAAGTTCGTGCTTTAGCCATTTCTGGCCAAATGCATGGTCTTGTGATGCTTGATAAGAATGATGAGGTTATAAGGCCCTGCATCTTATGGAATGATGGCAGAACGGTTAAAGAAAATAACTATTTAAACGAAAGAAAAGAAGAAATTTATAGAAATACTTCTAATATTAGCTATGCTGGGTTTACCCTTCCTAAATTATTATGGGTCTATCAGAATGAAAGAGCTAACTTTAATAAAATAGCTAAGGTCATGTTACCAAAAGACTACCTAGTATATTATTTAACAGGTAACTTTGTCTCTGACTATACTGATATGGCTGGTACCCTTCTTTTAGATGTTAAAAATAGATGTTATAGCGAGGCTCAAATTAAGTTAACTAGGCTAAGCCTTAAAAACTTACCAAAGCTACATGAAAGTTATGATGTTGTAGGATACGTAAAAGAAGACCTAGCTTTAAAATATGGCTTTACAAAGACAAAAGTTATGGCTGGTGGAGCTGATAATGCCTTAGCTGCCTTAGCTACTAACACGATTAGCCCAGGCTCATCAAACATTAGTCTTGGGACGAGTGGGACTATTTTAATGCCTATTAAAGAGATTAAGCCTTTAAATAGTTATGGCCTTCATATCTTTTCTCACATTAAAGATAGCTATATTATGGGTTGTATCTTAAGCGCGGCAAGCTCTCGTAAATGGTTTTTAGAAGAGATCTTAGAAACAAAAGACTACAATAAAAATGAAGAAGAAATGTCTAGTGCTAATACGAATAACCTTTATTTCTTACCCTACTTACAAGGGGAAAGAAGTCCTCATAATGATCCGTTAGCTAAAGGGGCCTTTGTAGGTCTTACTAGCACAACTACTAGAGGCGCTATGTCTAAAGCCATTTTAGAAGGAGTTTCTTTTGCTTTAAGAGACTCTTTAGAAATCGTTAAAAAAGCGGGTTATGAGATAAATACCCTAAGTCTTTGTGGGGGCGGGGCTAAATCAAAGTTATGGTGTCAAATTATCTCTAACGTTATGAAGATGGATGTTAAAACCTTGGAAAATGAACAAGGTCCGGCTTACGGGGCAATACTGCTCGCGATGATAGGTGACAAAAAAATAGCGTTAGAAGACATATCTCACTACGTGAAGTTTGCTAGTACGTATCATCCTGAGAACACGAGCTATTACGATGCTAAGTATCAAAAGTTTACCCGTCTTTACCCGGCTTTAAAAAGTGTTTTTAAAGATAATTAAACTCTCTTCGGAGAGTTTTTTTAACAAATAAGATTAGCCTTTGCTAACTAACATTTTATTTGCATTAAACAAATAATTTGTTAAAATAATTACGTTGTAATTATTATATTTAATGTAGGGGAGTAGTTTGCCACTGGTGATTGGTCTACATATTGGTTTTCCAGGCTCAATCTTAAAAAACGAGACTTATGCTAGTTTTTAGCATAGGTTTTTTTATTTTTTGGAGACTAACTATTAGAAGTCAATAGTTAAAATAATGAAATAAGCAATAAACAT